>ENA-OOQN01000293-OOQN01000293.1-human-gut-metagenome-genome-assembly--contig:-NODE-293-length-17005-cov-2.045133_pt1 | contig 17005 bp, 17 predicted proteins | sample MGYA00241092_ERZ501169 | MGnify/ENA primary metagenome ERZ501169 (study PRJEB25962, sample SAMEA2042489) | human gut metagenome | biome: human gut; feature: human-associated habitat; material: faeces... | reverse complement strand
TGTAGCTTTAAATTCAACCGTCTTTTCGGCGAGATTGAAAAAATAAATTACGATAAAGCAATGATAGTAGAGCTTTACCGTGAGAATTACAGCAGCTATGACGAGCTTGCTGTGTGTGCGAATAATATGAAAAAGATATACGATAAGTATAAGATGGGGCTTTGATTACAGAAAACGCTTGAAAAAGCTGCGAAAGTGTGTTAAAATACATAAATACAGCAATAAGCAGACCTAAAATAAGAATTACATTACTATAAGATATGACATATAATAATATTGTTATCGCAAGTGTAATAGCCGTATAAGTTAATGCTTTCCTTTTCTCTTTCTTAAAGTCATAATTGACAACTTTGTAATAGTATTCAGATGTTGCATACTTGCTGTTTTCATCATTAAACCAGCTCTTTTCTATTGCTTTATTTATTTTGGAATAAAGATTTATTGTAAAGATAATAACTACTGTTGATACAACTCTTACAGCTGAAGACTGACTAATATCAAAGTTGAGGGATTTATTTTTGATAGGAAGATATAAGATTACAAGTGCAACTAATAATATAGCAACACTTAAACCAATAAAAATCTTTCTTGCGTATGCCTTATCTTTCTGTTCATTTACAATACTGGAAACCCAATCGTCCCTGTCATTTAGCATAAGCTCTATTCCAAGATCTGGATTTCCACCATTTTCTTCAACTTTAATAAAAAACGAATGCATACGTTTTATTCTTTTATTAGGAAATTTTAATTCAATGATTTTAAGTGCTTTTTCTTCAACTGTTCTTGTAGATGTTGCTGTAAAATCATTTTTGAAATATTCTCTTGTTTCTTTATCAAATATCGAATCGTCCTGATTATATATATAATCTACAGCCTGTAATATTGTGTCTTTCATTTCTCCTTCCGGAAAAATAAGTGATGCATCAGACAGAGCAGTGATTATTTTATTATGTGCCTTAAAATAATAAAGCATTTTTTCGATGTATTTAGAAGCATCAGAAAATCTGCGCTGTTCATACATAGTTTTATATGCCTGGGCAATTAGTTTAGGTGTTATCAATAGGAGGTATACTGATATTGCTATATATCCAGCTAAATGAAGCCTGAATAAATACGCAGCAATTATTCCTGAAGCAAGCATTAATACATATGTCAATACAAGCTTTTTAACTGAATAAACATATCCATAGTGTTCAATCTCACCAATCAAATTTTTATTGTTAAGATAATTTTTTCTGTTTTTCATCGGGTATCCTTTCTTATATTTTTTTATTATCATCTACATAAAAAGGGTCTTTGATATTGCTTTCTTCAAACTTCTTCAAAATCTTATCAGGAAGCTTATTAGACACATCAGTTCCTTTAATCATATAATCAACACAGTTATTCTTCTTATTAACTCTTTCAAAGAAGCCAATTTCGTCAATATACCTTGTTGCTGTTCCATCAGGATTTTTACGTTTCTTGATGACAACTCCCACATCTAAATTTTCATAGATATTATTTTCAATCTGTTCAGAGTAATTTTTATTTTCAAGAAGGTTTATTAGCCTGTCTGGTATGCTTCTGTAATTTCCCGAATGGGTTGTTGTTATCCCTGGAACTCCGCTGGTCCACAATGCAGCAAGTTCTTCTATTTCATTGCTTCTTACTTCTGTGAACAGTATCCGGCTTGGATTTAATCTCATACACAATGTAATAGCTTCCCTATATGAAAATACATCATTGATTTTCAGGGATATGCACGCTGCATCAGGCTTTAACTTCTTATAATACCATTCAAGCGCATCTTCAATAGTTACAACATTTTCATTATCTGGAATATACAGGCTGAGATATTTACCAAATTCAGACTTCCCGGCTTCGGGAATTCCTGCAACAATAATGTTACAGCCTGAAATTACACAATTAATTAATAAATTAAGATTTCTTTCGCTTATATATCCACTCTCAACAAGCTCTTTATATGTAAATCTTGTCTTTTCTGTCGTTCTTCTTATTAACAGGGAGTCACCGTTAGGAGCAATAGAATTATGCACTGCTGTAATTCTCATATGCAGTTCTTCGTTATCTGTCTGTAATGTATTAGATTCCTTATTAAAATTAATTCCTTTTGAGTTTGCCATTATGGCAATAAGATTGTGTATATAATTTGCGGTTACGTCTGGGTCATCTACCCTATAACATCTGTTATATACATCTTTTATCCAGAGTTCGTTTCCGTTCCAGTCAATGTTAGTTATTTCATCATCGGCTAAATACTTATTTAGGGGTGTCAACACTTCATCATTAAGTGTATTAGCTTTAAAATCCATTTTTAATCTCCTATTATCGTTAATAATAAAACGGGCATATAATATATATGCCCATTTTATTCTCTGGTGCTATTAATAGCACCCTGTCCTTTTTTATGGAAGAATGCTTGTTGCTTTATCCACGATTGAACTAAAAGCATTTGCTACGGCTCCTGTGCCATCTGTAGCCATAAAGCCGGTAATAACAGCTACTACTGCTACAATTACAACAAGTTTTGTTGTTGGTTTTCCCATTTCGTCGATTAAAAATTCCATCTTTTTTTCCTCCGTTTTTTTAAATTATATATAGAAACGCTTTTGCGTAACTATCAAAGTGATTCGATAAGCTTAAGCATAGATTCAATCGTTTCCGGTTTTAAATCCTTTACTGCGTTCATAAATCTATGCTTATACTCAATATTTGCATATTCTTCAGTAAGGCATATTGATGACATATCCAGCGCAAGCATTATCTTTATAAGTGATTGAAGGCTGGGTTTTGAATATCCATTCTCAATCTTTGACAATTGCGCCTGGTTAATATTTGCCGCCTGTGCGAGCTGGTTAATTGAATATCCTTTATTAATTCTTTCTTCCTTTATTTTTTTGTTTATGTTGTAAATTAATAAGTCTATGTATTCATCATCATATGCTGCATTTTTATACTTTTTCATATCCTTTTTTCCTGAAGAAATTCTAATAGTTTATCTCCTATCAAATTGAAATAATTAAATAATTCATTTCTTATGTCACTGCGTGCTACTAATAGCACCAGTATTACTATAAAAACAAGAATGATACATACTTTAACCCAGAGTAAAATCCATTTAACAAAATCCATTATCCTACTGAATTTAGGCAGTTTCTTATCTGACTTTATCTTTTCGACTTTATCTATTGCGTAGTTCTGGGCTTTTTGCATCTGCTCATAAAACTGCTCATTTTTTGTCTGCCTCATCAATGCCGGTTTGAATTTATTATTCTTCATTTTCGCAACCTCGCTAAAAATCCCAGCTTCTTCTTTTCTGTGTTATTTTCCTTTGCCTCTCCAAGCGGAAGTAACCTCTCATATTCAGGGTTATGTATATAATCGAATGGATCAGCAACAAGCACATTGAAATAAGTATCATCTTTTTTGTCCATCATCATATCCTTAATATCTTCCTTATCATTTTCAGGTGTGAAATTAAAGATATATTTTGCTTCCCTGTAAATTGGCGACTGTAGAAGCGGCTGTACGCACTCTATTTCATTTGCTTTTGTTCCTGCAACAAAGATATTCAAATCTTTCTCCAGGAAAGAAACTTTATTGAATGAAGGGTCTACAACCGCTCCATAATCGCAAATAATATAGTTGTAATCATCTGACATAACCTCACCCATATTTGAGGATACATACATTCTGATACCATTGTATTTGAGGTAACTTTTGTTATTATCTCTCTTTACATCTGCATACAGTTTCTCACACTGCTCTATATATTTTAATGTATTAATTTCTACATATGCGGCATTATAGCCTCTTGATTCTATATATTTGACAAGCTGGAGGCTTGTCGTTGTCGTGCCTATTCTTGGAATAGTACCAGCAATACCAATTGTTTTGACTTTCTGCCTTATAATCTGCTGTGGTTCTTCAGTCGCTTTAATATCTATTCCATTTTCTTCATAATATCCTTCAAGACATTTAGAATATTCCTCATACTGCTTAGCAAGGCTTGTGGCAAGAATAAAATTTTTAAATCCGGCATTAAGAAGCTTCTCAATCAACAACGACTGGTAAGAATAGCCTATTGCAACTATAATAATTGTTGCATTTTTGGCATTTTTAGCCCGGACAAAATATTCTGTAATTATTTCAGCTTCATCTATGAGATTATCAACATCAAACAGTATTACCTCATAAGAACTGCTGAATATAATATTTTCATAATCAGCTACTCTCGTATATGTACCTGAATATGTGATTTTATCTTTCTTGCTTATTTCGCTTATGAAACTTCCATTTATTTCATTACCTACATATAAAATATCCATAGTATTCCTTTCAGGTGCTATTAGTAGCACCTTATTCATACATCATCTTTATTGCTTTATAGTCATCTATTTTTTTGTTAATTTCGTCTATTTCTTCCTGAAGCTCTTTATTATCATTATTAAGTGAAATGAGCTGTTTATTGACATCTGCTATCTGTGTATTAAGCTTGTTTAATTCATCAGCAGTTGTATATTTTTTCTGCATTTCAAGACTGTTAATCAAGCTTTCAAGATTGTCTATGCTTGAATTGTTATCATCTATATTCTTCTGTGTTTCCTGTTTCTGAACTTCATAATCTGCAATATACCGGTTGAGCTTATTAACGTAATACTCATTAAAATCCTCATAATCTTCTATAACATCAACTTTATTTATTAATGAAGCATCTGCATAATATTTAACAGGTCCAGTGCTGTTTCCAGTATTTATGTTTACTGCTACTCTCATACACACGAAATCTTCAGGAACATCATAAACCCTAATTACACTCATAGTCGGTGATGTTAACATCACCGAATAGCTGTAGTTATGTAGTGCATTATCTGCTACATCAAATATATAGCTGTCATTGCCATCATAGCTTTTATTGACTATGTCAAACTCGATTTCCATCATATTCTCTGAAGGAGCATAGTCCCATTTTGCAAGGGTTATTATTCTGTCTTCTAATTCAAGCTGTGTATTAACCGGAGTATTTTTCAACTTTTCCTGTTCATTAAAAATAAATTTAGAATTAAAGAAAAATATATATCCAATAATTATAATAAACAGCCCTATTAACATTCGCCTGTTACTGTTAGCTCTTATCTTATTTATTAGCTTTTTTAGCTTCTTTTCCATTTATTTCTTCCTTCCGCTTATTAATGCAGGCTGATACACAGTCACATTTAAAACAGCCTTTTTGTCCGAATTTTCCAAAACATTTTTTCATTTTTTAACAGCCTCCTAAATTAATTTAGCTTTGCCAAGCTACCTTTAATGCTTCTTTTATTGTATTGTGTTGATATATATTATGTTCTTCCGAATATTTCCACAAATTATCTGTTGTGCATATCACATAACATAATTTTTCAGCATCGTATATAATTGTAATTTCTTTATGTTTCTTCCCATTACCAAAAATGTAAAAATAGGTTGCCGGAACTTCAATTAATCTCCAGCCGGACAAAGACAATTTTTCTTTTTTCAATTGCTTTGCAAAGAAATTACACGCATTGAATTCTTCTTTACAACCACCATATAAAAAATCACTTTTATCATTTGGATAAACAGCAGAATGTCCATTTGCACATCCAAATCCCCAATTAATACAATAAATGCAGTTTCTTCTTGCACTCAAATCATTATATTTTAATTTTCTTCTGAATTTTTTCTTTATCCTTCTATTCATACTTATATCTTCCCTTCTTTTAATTTTCTTCATTAATGTATGAATAGTCCATAGCATTAACCCACTCGCCGTTAATAGTAATTCCAAAATGCAAATGAGGACCTGTCGATTGGCCAGTTGAACCAACCAGCATAATGACATCTCCAGCTTTTACCTCATCTCCTTCATTCGCTATTAACTGGCTTGAATGAAAATAATATGTCTTTACTCCATCTCCGTGGTCTATAACAATGTGGTATCCTGCGCCATTATTATAATTAGCTTCTATTACAGTCCCTGCCTTTGCCGCAACTACCTGTGTTCCAGTTGGTGCGGCTATGTCAGTTCCATTATGTGATTCATTCACACCTGTAACTGGATTTATTCTGTTAGGAGCAAATTCTGATGATATGTTTGCTCTTGTATAACCTGGAAGCGGCCAGAGCATACCGGATTCAGTATGTCCGACAAACCTCAGTAATACTGCGGCTTCCTCAAAATTATAAAATGACATTACTGCACCATTTTCTGTCATATGCACAATTCTTGAATTACCAACATATATCCCGGCATTACTGTAGTTTCCATTCTCATCTTTATATATGATTACATCTCCCTCATACATAATCTGAGGTCTTACATAAACAGCTTCATCTAACTTATAGCTTACAAAACTGCTTGATATAAGTTCTTCATAATCTGTAGGCATTGAAGCATATTCTGTATTTTCATTATTGTTATAAGCACAATACACAGCTTTGATAAATCCAATCCTGTCACAGCCATTTATGTCACTTCCACCCTCAAGATAAGCAATATTATCTATAAGGGTCTTAGAATATGCTGATACATCAATTCCCTGCTGGACTGTCTGATCATCGAGTTCCTGCTTATCAATTACAAGCTTATTAAGGTAATCATTAGGGTTTACATATTCGCCAGCTAGTTCAATTGAAAATTCTAAGACGTAACAGTCATTTTCATTATCAAATGTTACTGTTCCAATTTTAGAACCTTTCGTTACTTCCTGTCCTTCTTCGACACTTACATCAGACACATAATTATAGTGAATAACATAATCAAGATATGACACATCTATTCTGCTATAATCCGCACAATCTTCTATATGTGTAACCAATCCTGATGAAGCACTTAATACCGGCTGTTTTCTCACTCCTTTATAAAGTCTGCACTTATAATCATCTGAATAGTCTTTAATTATTGAATATATAGCAAGCGGATCAGCAAACTCTCTTATTCCACCTGTCAATATATCTATATACATAGATACATTGATGGCAAAATCTTCATTTCTGTTAGTAATGTCATTATCCGCAGCATATGTATAAGCTGAATCAGAACTATATCCGCCATTTTCGTAGGCATATGCTACATATCCTCTGTTATATTCATACGCCTGGTACATAATCTGCAAATTAGCTGTATCATATAAATCTTGTATGTTACACATTTCTATCAGGATCTTAATCTCTTTAACCCCACATTCGATAGAATAGGAAGCGTTTGTTATATCATCATCTTCCTTACCATAAAGTGTATTGAATTCCTTATTAGATGAACGCATTACATCATCACCCTCTCCACCTGTTGTTACCTGCATAACTGCAAGAACAACATCAACATAGTATTCAATATTTTCCTGTTTACAGTAATTTAGTACAGTGCTTCTATACTGTTCTACCTCAGGTGAAAATGTCGTATACACTGCGGATTGTGAGAAATTATTTCCTGATGCCACAATTACAACTATCATTATTATAAGAAGTATTATGATAAATCCGAATGACGTAAATATTCCTGCTATTGCCTTAGCCACTGTTTTAATTATCTTGACTGCTGTATATGTGTCTACAGCTTTATCAATTACATCATTTTCCACTATGCTCCACCCCTGAACATATTCAGTTCATCATCTGAAGCATACACCTTAAATTCTATGTTCCTGTCACCCTGAATTGATAAAATAAAATTACCCTGACCAAGAACCGGAATTCTGTTATATTCATTATCATTAAGCGCACTGCCAAAAGCATTTTTAAGTGTCTGTTTCAAGCTTTCGTCCTGCTTTCCAATGAATTTATAATTAGAAAATGAGAACAAATCTTTAATAAGTCTTACGCTATCTTCGCTTGACCCTTCAGGAATACATTCACTGATAGACTGTGTTGCAAGACACAATCCACCGAAAACTTTTCTCATTTCTCTCTGCATATCTGTAAGCTGTTGTAATGCAACCGGGAAGCGGGTATTCATTATCTTATGAGCCTCATCAAATGTAATCAGGAAATGCACAACCTCATCTATGCCTATCTTTCCTTCCTCATAAAGCTGTTTCATAATAAGACCATTTCGCGTGCAGTTATCCCAGCACATAGACAGTGTTTCGTATAGTATTGTATTTGCGATGTGCGCCGGTAATGAAGCTATATTCTTTATGTTAAATACAACTCCCTGAGTATCCATAATGTTGTCAATTGATGTATGTCCGTCCAGCATTTTGCCATAATTATCTCTCACATCAACAAATACTCTTTTTATGTTTGAAAGTCTTACGACCTCATCTACAAGAAGTTTTTCTTCAGCCTTCGTATCAGGTTTTTTCCTCATTATTTCTTCCATTTCAAGCTCTATATGTGAAATGAAATCTGACATTGTTGGATATTCTTCTGGACTATAACCGGTTATCTTGTCATCGTATTTTATTTCATCGGGAAGAATTCCTATCCTGTTATACATATTTTTCACACACTTATTAAAAGAAATAATTTCCTGTGGGTTATGCTCCTGTGATAATATTTCGTATATCAAAGCAAGCTTGGCAGTATGCCTTGACCAGCATATTCCCTCATCTTCATCTACTTTTAGTATCTGGAACATATTATATATTCCATCAGTTCCGTCAAGATTTATGGTTGTCCAGCCACAAACATCAGCCATATAACGAAGCTCCCCGACCACATCGAACAGCCTTACATAATCTCCGAGCAGGAAGCTGTGATAAGAAAGCTTCTTAAGCAGTGTTGATTTTCCTGAACCCATATTTCCAAGTATCAGCGTATTATAATAAGTTCTGACTGATGATTTGAAAAATGGGTTAAACATAACCGAACCACCACAGGACGTACTTCCTAGATACAATCCGTTCGGGTCACTTAATGAAGCGAAGTGGAATGGGTCACCCGCTGCTATCGCCTCATCAAGAATAGGTATTCCTAATCGGGCATTGGGAAGCTCCTGCTGTTTCTTATAAGGCAGGAACATTGCCTGATATTCATATTTCTGCTCATTAAGCATTATTGAACCCTTGTACTCATCAAGCTTATTTAATATTTCTGCCTGCCTCTTTTCAAGTTCTGCTTTGGTCTTTGCGCTGAAGTATATTCTTACAATTACAGATTTAAGTGTGCGGCTCATTCGCTTTACACTCTCATATAACCTTGATAAATCACTATAAGCATTTACCGCATCTGATACTCCTGTATCATTCTTCTCTGAACCTGAACGTCCCCTGTATTCCTTCATACTCTTAGATATATTTTGAAGTGCGTCTTCCTCATTTTCAGTATGAATATCTATTGTTGTTATAGCTCCCTCAAAATAACAAATATCTGAAAGCCAGTGGCTATATATGTATGTAGGGAACTGATATATCTGAATACAGGTTTCATATCCGGTTCCTGTCCTGGCATAGTCTATTGAAAACTTAATACCGCCCTGCGGCTGGATATATTCAAGTAAATCCGGCTCATACTTTATTTTTTCTTCTATTTTTTTACTTTTCTTATTATCTTTAAGTTTCATAATTAACCTCTCACAGATGTTTACATCTGTGTATCTAAGCACGAATATTTTTATTGTTCATCTTCATTAGAACTATATCTTTTTCTTTCTTGCTGATTTTAAGCAGTAAATTTCGACTTTCTAAACTTTGTGATATTAAAAGTGACTGTTTTCGGTGTTCTTCTAAATCCCTGCTGAAATACTCAATAAAAAATTCTTTAGTAAGTCTGTTCTTTTGAACCCATTCAAGTTCTTTGAGTTTTATATCTAACTGCTGTTTTCGGAATTCATTTTTGCACTGCTCTATTTTTTTTGATACAAATGCAATCTGTTTTTCGCAGTTTGTAGGGATATTGATACTTATAATCTTAATGTCATCTTTATAGGTTGAAAAAAATTGTGTAAGCTGTAACATATCCATTTCAAGCTCATCACTTGACTGTGTATTTAAGTCCTTACATCTTATTCCTACAATATCCATAACAGAGCCATCTTCGTATATATAACACTCATTAGCTCTGTCATACTGCCTTTGCGGAAGTAACTTCAATATATTAGTATGCACCTTTTTTTTCATCTTTTAGCTCCTCTAGCATTTTGGCTGTTCTTTTATGCTGTGATTGATTTTTTAATGGATAAAATACATATGTATCACTTATAAACATCAAATATAAGGCTTTCCACCTTTTCAGCTTTGGATTGCTTCTTACCTCTGATGTCATATAAGCTCCTACAATCACATTGAAAATAACAAATGGAATTTGTAATTTTTCATATATGGAATTATTAATAATCAAAGCCAAAAATGCCATTATGCCCATCACAATAATGTCATTCACATAATAATGACTGCTTTCTGACAGCTTTATGCCAGCTTTTATGTTATTTACAACAACATATTTATCATTCATCTTCATTTCCACCTATTCTGAATTTTTGGTTAATTATTCTTTTATCATCTGGAATTGGATTTACCGATGAATTGGAATTAATATTAGTGTTTTTATTGCCATTTGTTATATTGCCAGCCTGTTCATTTGATGTCGTTGCTGATGTTGAATTGACATTTGAACTATTGACAGAAGTGTTATTATTCACGCTTCCCACGTCCGTTTTTGCTGTTGCTTTTTCTCCCGATTTTACATCTGACTGTTTTACACCTTTACTATTAGTAGTAGCTGACGTATTCTGCTTGTCTACTGTATTTTCTGCCGATTTATCAGTAATAGTTGAAGGAGTTCCTTCCTTATTAATATTAGGTTTTGTATTTGACAAGCTGTCACTACCTCTATTTGAAGTTTTATCATTATTATGTGATATTGAACTGCTGTCTGTTTTACTCCTATTATCAGCCCTGTTATTATGTTCAGCCTTGCTCATCATCGAATTATTATCATTCTTGGTTGAGTTATTATTATTTCTTGATGTATTGTTGTTGCTTGAATTACTATTATTCATATTTGATACATTAGAGCTGTTGTTTCCTGATGTATTACTGTTACTTGAATTACTGTTATTCTCATTTGATACATTCGGATTGCTGTTTTCTATTGTATTGCTGTTTCCTGAATTACTGTTATTCTCGCCTGATACATCAGAATTTTTATTTCCGGCTGTATTGCTGTTTCCTGAATTACTGCTATTCTCATTTGATACATCAAAATTATTATTTCCGGCTGTACTATTATTTCCTGAATTGCTGTTATTCATATTTGATACATCAGAATTATTGCTTCCTGATGTATTATTGTTAGTTACATTACCACTGTCCTTACCAGAACTTCCATTAATATTACTTCCAGCTTTATTAATATCCGGTTTATTCTTCTTATCTGAAGTACCACCCATAAGATTTGAGGAATCAATATTATTGCTGTTTTTGTTTGTTTTAGCTGATGTTCCATTCTTATTATTAGAAGAACTCTTTACTGTCTTATTACTGATATTAGGGTTATGTATATTTCTATTACCAGCATTATTATTTACATTTGATGAGTTACCAGCTCCATTATCTATATTGCCGCTGTTTATGTTAGGTTCATTTGAACTACTGCTGTCTGCTTCACCTGAAATATCTGGTTCATTCATAGCACCACCAGTTTCATTTGGAGTGTTTCCACCAGTTTCATTATTACTTGCAGAATTATTATTAATATTAGGTTCTTTTATTCCAGAACTGTATGATGCGCTGTCGTTAGATGAACCGCTGTTTATATTAGGTTCATTATTTGCATTACCTGCGCTCATTGCTCTTTTAGCATTATTAGCAAGATTACCCAGTTTGCTCTTTTTTGAGTTCTTAGAATTCTGCATCATATGATGCTGCATTCTCTGCTGTTGTACTAAACGCATAAATGACATTACTTTCTGTGCGCCTTGGCTCATACCCAAATCATAACCATAAATTTTCTGGATAATAGATGGTCCATCAATTACAATTAAAGCTGATATAAATATAATAATAGCCCTGACAATTCCTTCAAAATGAGTATTAGTATATGCCATTACAAGAAGATAAACTTTTAGCAGAATTGGTATAAAAAGCAAAATAAGATATGCTTGAAAAAAATACTCCAGAATTTTTTTTGTCTTTTCTCCATTAGCTAATTCCATTGAATGAAGGCAGGCTAGAATTCGTGATGTAATTATTTCGTATATCATTCTTATAACTGCATATGCACTAAATCCAAACACAAGTATATTTGCTATCAAATATAGAAATAATTGAAAGAAATGTATTGAATATCGGTAATACCAAGGTGGGTCAAATATATCAAACATTCCCTTTTTGTCGTACTCTTTCCAGGTTATTTTTCCATATTCATCTATACTCATATAATGGCTGAATACTTCTTTTGCTTGTCCACTGTATTTCTTGGGATTTATATGTTCTGTTACATCTATTGCATTAAGTGCCATTTCTGGATTGTTACAGGTATCTGCCAAAGTTGAGCTAAAGCTAAATCCCTGAGCCGCAATATAAGAAAGGTCACTTACATTGCTTAACACTGTCTGATTTGTCATTGAGTTATTAAGCAAATCATTTTTTGCTGAAATAAGCCCACTATTCAACGCACTTATTATTGTTGGCATTACATATATAATTGCCAGACCTACAGCTATATTTTTCAGAATAGGCGGTTTTTTTTCACTAAATGTCAATATCAAACCTATTGCAAGAAAGCTTAGTGTCAGCACTGGAACAATAAAAACAGAAAATCTTGTAACAAAATTTTTAAATATATCCGTATCCAAGAAATTAATTAAGTCATAAGCTGAATTAAAAACACTTTCCATTCCTTGTGACAGAACAGCTAAAAATTTTATTATTATCCAAAAAAATGAACGTATAATATCCATCCAGATTGAACTCTGGAAAAAATATTCACTATTGTTACTTATAATTGATTCATACATTTTTATATGTCCTCAATAAATTTAAAATTAATAAGCTGAAGCTTATCATCAAGAGTTAAGTCACTCATAACTACTACGTCAATGAATTCACTTAACATCATTGTTTCTTTTATCTTTAACCCCTTTTCTTCTGCGTTCTCAATAAACGATTTAAAGTTGGGAATATCCTTAATCAAATTATCGTATTTAAAATACTTTTTTAGTTTGTTATATTCTTTTATGTCTTCAGGCGACATTTCAGCTAAATCTTCTTCATTAGCGGACTTTATCATTTCTCTTGTCTTAATATATGCGCTTTTATTAAGTGAAATATTGTAATTATAATTTTCCGGAAGAGTATCCTCATCTACAAGCTCAAGCCCTAAATCGTAAATGCTTCTATTCATCGGATATTTATCATTTAGATACTCATAGGCATATTTAAACGAAGTTCCATTTTTTTCAGAATTAAATATTGGTTTAGGCTTTACTTTATTTCCTTCCAAATCGGTTCTTTTCATAAACCTTTTTATTACATTTTCACCTGGAAGAAGTTCCATAAGTTCATTTGGAGAAATAAGCATTTTTTCTTCCTGCATTTCTGTAAAGGATTTTTCGAGTTCTAGCTGTTTTCCCATTCTATTCAGAGTTGTTATTGTTTCAGGTCCGATTAAATCACTGAATCCTTTTGCAGTATCGTAGTCTGAGCTTTGTATATATACCTGATTACCCATATTACCTTTTATAGTTTTAGCCTGTTTTTCACCATATCCTGTATCTATCTGCGCATAATCCTGAAAATACATAAAAAACAAAAATCCTATTCCAAGACCAACAGATACTTTGCTTGTTAGGTCAGGTATTGTGTAATTACCAGCCTCATCAATATTAAAAAATATACGTCTCTTGGTTTTTCTATCCCTTTGTATAGATGCTCTTTTTGCATTTGCAAAAAAAATCTGATCTATTAATGTTGAAACAAGAGAGTCCTTTGACCTGTCATAATGTGGGACACCAATAAACAATGCGATTGGTTTATCACCAAAACCGATATCTTCAAGATCAATTGTCGATTGTGAGGTGAGTTTAATTATGTTTTGATACATATATAAATCTAGTTTTGTTAATGCCTGTGAGAATATAGAACCTTTAGTTCTTTCTCCACCCGAAACACCAATAGAAGAATATATATATTTTGCTCTGTCTGTATCAGGACGACTGCTAAAATAAATATCAAGCTTAGTTGTTTTACTATCAATCCAATCCTGTGCTAAATCAGAAAATGTATGACAAATTGATGGTACTGTTACCTTTTTTATGTTTTCCTGAGTTCTTACATAATTAACATCTGAAGGAATATACTTAAATTTCTTTAAATTTTTCTCTGTGTATATATCTGGACGATTATTTTCCCAGTCATTTTTTATTTTTTGTTTCAATTGTTCATCTGTAATTTTTTCATAAGCTTGCTGTGCCTTTATAAAATATACTTGAGCTTTTGCGTTTTCTCTTTTATCTGCTTCATCACAATCTGTTATATGTGCAATTATAAGTGCAGATAATGCGTGTGTTGCATTAGATAAGAAGAAATCATTGTTACTATCATTATTGTTGTTATCACCTTTTTTTGCGTAAATAGAATATGCAAAAGAATTACATAATAATTCTGCATCGTCTTTATTTCCGCTAAGAAAATTTTTAATTGCTAACGATAAAGGATTAAATTGTATTCCAATAGATGGATCTTCAACATTGAATATTAATGGAATATAACCTGCTTCTTTAAGGGCTGAATATGAACTGCTAGATAATTCCAATTTAAGATCCGGAATAATCAGACTTGGCTTTTCTTCCGATCTTGCTGCAATATCTATAACTGTTCTTACAAACATTTCACCTTTTCCTGAACGAGTCATACCTATAATTAAAGCATTTGTATTCGAAGTATCTATATAAAAGCAATTATCTATCATTGCAACAGGAAATCCTGCTAAACCATCGAAATTATAATCAGATAGCGGAATACATTTATATTGTTCTTTAATCTCTTCTATCGTAGCAAACGCAGAAGAGCCTTTTTGTCCAACATTTAAATCATAGAAACTGGTTCTTAAGTTATAAGCCAATTTTGCTGTAGTAACAGCATCTAATATAATAGTAACAACATAAAAAAATCTAATTATTCCACTATCTCTAATATATTTTATATGTACCATAAATATATTAGAGATAGATAGAATATTGTGATAATTATTATGCAACGAATTACCAATTATGTTTATCACATAATTGCAAATAAGAAAAAACACAATAGCAAACACAACAGATATTTTTAATACAATTTTTTTATCTCCCAGTCGATGAATATTTTTCATCAGCAGGTTGTGTTCGATTGGTTTCTCTTTTCTTTTCATAACTTAAAATTTAAGTGAAGCACCATATTTAGCACCTAAAGTAATAGCGCCCATAAATATTATCCAGCCAAGAATAATAAATGGTAAGCGCTTCTTTAATTTGTCTGTTCCGTCTTCTGAAATTGCAAAAGTCGCACCAATAATCAAACAACAAACAGTTATTAAAATATAACCCTGCGCCTGAAATTCGGAACATAATTCGCCTATCTTTTGTCCTATAAGGTCCACTTAGCTTGTCTCCTTTCCAATTATATGTTAAAATATCTTCGCAAAACTTTTGTTTCACGATTACAACAACCTGCAAGCAATAAAAAAACAGATATACGCTATTTATAGCGAATATCTGTTAATTTTTTATTATCTTAATAATAATGTTATTCTTGTTCTAATTCATTCTCTTTCATCTTAGCTTCCATCTGCATTAACTGATAATCTAATTCATCTTTATATTTTTTCAATTCATTAGATACAAACATATTAGTCAGATTAGTCAGATTCTTAAATGTATTCTGTGTTCGTCTATAATTTAAAGAACTGGAACTTCTAAATTGCTTCTCATTCATTGATATATCATTATTCTTTAATTCTTCATATTTTTGCTTTTCTTCTTCTTTAGCATAATCTCTCATCTGCTTATAAATCGCATTACCAACACGATAATATAAATCTTTCTCCTTATTCTCTTTATAAGACCGCTGCGTCTTGCCAACACCATAAGCAGTCTTATACATATTATCTAATTTATCTAATAACCTCTCAATTTCTTCAAGGTCTTCCTTGTGGTATGTTTCAAGATAATATTTACTAAGCTCATCAATTCTAGGAATAAATTGTTCCATTCCACGAGAACGATAATTCCACAACCTTCTATCTTTAGGTAAATCTTTCATAATATCCATAAACATCTTCTGGTATTTTTCATCAGATGATAAATCATTCTGTCTTTTAGCTTCAACAATATTCTTTCTTATAATATCATTAATAAGCTTAAGTTCTGGACTATTCTCTATTAAGTCATTAACAACTTTAGCCTTAGCTCTATTCAATGATGATAATTTAATTTTACCTCTCATTTCTTCCTTGTTATCCCAATTAGGAACAACCTCTGCAATATGAATATGAATATTATCTGTATTAAAATGAATAGCCGCAGTCCAAACCGCTTTATCACCATAAACGCTATCTTTATCTAAGCTATTCATTGCAAGCCGTGTTAATTGTCTTAATTTTATTTCATTAACTAGGTGGGTTTCGGAATCATAAATACCTTGTTCTTCAAGCCACCTGTTATCAAATGATATAACGTGTTGCCACATTATAGAGCCATTATCTTCAGCTAATTGAAAAAGCTTCTTATAATTATTCTTTTCTTCAGGTGTTAATGTATCCTTATCCTTAGTAAACAAACCTAATGTTTTTTCTGGATTGTCCATATAATCATTATACAAATTAAATTTATTCATCACACTATTTCGTGCCGCTTCTTCTCTATTAATATAGTCTATATAACTTTGAAAAACAGAACCTTTTGAACAAAATCTACTTTTGAGTATTACACCTGCTTTAATATCGTTTCCCATATGCGCCTCATAATTTCTGTCCGGTGCTATTAATAGCACCCTGTTAATTCATTATCTCCTCGGTGCTACTAATAGCACCCTGTTAATTATTACCTGCCCGGTGATACTAATAG
>ENA-OOQN01000292-OOQN01000292.1-human-gut-metagenome-genome-assembly--contig:-NODE-292-length-17006-cov-5.296679_pt1 | contig 17006 bp, 10 predicted proteins | sample MGYA00241092_ERZ501169 | MGnify/ENA primary metagenome ERZ501169 (study PRJEB25962, sample SAMEA2042489) | human gut metagenome | biome: human gut; feature: human-associated habitat; material: faeces... | reverse complement strand
AATTTTCGCTAATCACCAAATTTACAAATAGTTATAATTCATCGAACTCACGTTATATTATTTGTAATTGTTGGGTTATTAATAAAATTTTGTTTGAATATTATTTGGGTTTTGATTTTATTACTATATTTGCCCAAAATAATAAAATATAATAAAATTAGATATATAGTTCTTAATAAATTTGCGAAAACTTATGGGCTCTATATATTGATAGCTTTGATTAATCTGATTTTTTTGATCTATGTTTAATATTATTAAAAACTTAAGTTATGAAGAAACCTTTGAAATCAATTAGCATGCTGCTTTTTCTGGCGGGGATTCCTGCAGGAATGACGGCAGTATCTTTACCGATGGAAACCACATGGGAAGCTTTGCAACAGGATGGAGCGTGTAGAGGGGTTGTAAAAGATGCGTCTGGAGAAACCGTTATTGGTGCAACGGTGGTAGTGAAAGGTACGACAAATGGTACAATTACAGGAATCGATGGTGATTTTGTATTGTCAAATGTGAAAAAAGGAGATGTGATACAAATCTCTTTTGTTGGATATGTGTCTCAAGAGATAAAATGGAATGGTACTCCGTTGAAAGTTGTATTGAAAGAAGATACCCAGACTTTGGAGGAGGTCGTTGTAACTGGTTATGGAGGTACACAGTTACGTACAAAAGTTACAAATTCTATTGCTTCTGTTAAAAAAGAAGCATTAAGTGTCGGTTTGTTCTCAAATCCGGCCCAGGCTTTGTCTGGTGCGGTTGCCGGTTTGAAGGTTATTCAGAATTCTGGTAGTCCTGGTGCAGCTCCGACTGTAATCTTGCGTGGTGGTACGAATCTGGATGGTACAGGTTCTCCGCTGGTTGTTGTGGACGGACAGTTGCGTGATAGCATGAGTGATATTAATCCGGAAGATATTGAGTCTATGGATGTTTTAAAAGATGCCGGTGCTACGGCTCTTTACGGTGCTCGTGCCAGCAATGGTGTTATTTTGATTACTACCAAAAAAGGTAAGCAGGGTTTTCGCGAAATTAATTTCAAAGCTAAGGTTGGTTTGAGTTATGCATATAATCCTTATGATTTTTTGAGTGGAGCTGAATATATAAAAGCTTTGCGTAAAGGTATTTATGATGCAGGAAACTTGTTCGTGGATAAGAATGGTGTGACTAAAGGATATGGTATTTATGCCAATGGCGCTTTGTCGGGTGCACAACCTTTCGGTACTGGTAATGTGTATGGAGAAAGTCCCTATAGTACTATGTTTCTGGATGACGATAACCGCTGGTTGTTACAGAAAGGCTGGAAGACGGTTACCGACCCTATTACTGGAAAAGAGATTATTTTCAAAGATACGGATGTAGATAAATATAATGCAAATAATCCGGCGTTTTCACAGGACTATAATGTCAATATGTCTGGTGGTAATGATCGGGGTACTTATTATGCAGGTATTGGTTATAACCATCAGGAAGGTGTGCCTATCAGTACTTTTTATGAGCGTATATCTTTCATTACGAATGCAAGTTATAAGGTTACGGATTGGCTGACTTCTACTTCTTCTTTGAATTATAACCGTGCAAACTGGAGAAACCTTCCAGGATCGGCTTCCAGTGAAGCCAATTATTTCGGCCGTGTACGTGCATTACCACCTACGGTACGTTTTGAAGATGAAGAAGGGAATATGTTGTTAGGTCCTGGAGTTGCAGATGGAAACCAGTCCTATCAGCCGGAAAAATGGAACAGTGATAATCAGACGGATAAGTTTACGATGGTGCAGTCTTTTAAGATTGACTTGATGAAGGGACTTACACTGACAGCTAATGCAAACTGGTATTATTCTGAAGGTTATTATGAGAATTTTACTCAGGATTATGAAAGTACTCCGGGGGTATGGAATACGACTCGTTCAACTTCTGCGGAATATAACCGAGATTTTCGTCAGACTTATAATGGTGTATTGAATTATAATCAGACATTGTTCCGTGATCATCATGTGGATATCATGTTAGGTATGGAATACTACAATAGATATTATCGTGGATTTTCAGCTGCGGGTCAAGGGGCTCCGACCGATGACTTGGGTGATCTGGGGCTGACTGATAGCGGTGAAGGAATGCGTGCTATTGATTCATATCATGAAAAGCAACGTATTTTGTCATTCTTTGGTCGCTTGAATTATGATTTCCAGGAAAAATATTTGGTCTCATTTGTTTTCCGTCAGGATGGTTATTCTTCTTTATTGGGTGATAACCGCTGGGGATTTTTCCCAGGTGTATCGGCAGGTTGGGTATTTGGTCGTGAAAACTTTATCAAAGAGAAGCTGCCTGTTCTTTCATTTGGTAAATTACGTGCCAGTTATGGTGTGAATGGTAATGCCAGTGGTATCGGTGCATATACTTTGCAGGGTAGTTATAACAAAGTAACAAACTATAACGGAAATGCCGGCTACTTGATTGCTGCGTTGCCAAATCCGGGTTTGAGATGGGAAAAGACCAATACATTTGAAGTTGGTTTGGATTTGAGCTTTTTCCATAATCGCTTAACAACCAACTTCACTTATTATAATCGCTTGACTTCAGACAAGTATGCAGCTTTGAGCTTCCCGACAACCATCGGTTTCTCTTCTGTAACTAATAATAATGGTAAACTTCGCAACCAGGGTCTGGAAATGGAGTTTTCTGGTCGCATTATTGAGACAAAAGACTGGTCATGGAATGCTGGTTTGAATGTTGCATTTAATAAAAATAAGATTGTTTCTCTGCCAGATAATGGCTTGGAAAGAAATAGACAGAGTGCATTCCAGGTTTATACAGGAAATGGAGATGAAAAGATGTGGGTTGGTGGTTATCAGGAAGGGTATGAACCCAATATTCTTTATATTTATCAGGTAGATGGTATTTATAAGTCATATGATCAGATACCGGGCAACTTGATTCGTAAATATGGATCTTATACTTATTATGGACCAGATGCCTGGAATCAATTGACTGCAGACCAGCAAAATGCAAAGACTAATTTCCCGATTCAGCCGGGTGATGCAATGTTCCATGACGTGAATGGAGATAATGTAATTGATGAATTTGATAAAGTAAGAGTGGGTAATACCAATCCGCACTGGACTGGAGGTTTCAATTCAACTTTATCTTGGAAAGGCTTGAAATTGTATACTCGTTTTGACTTTGCGCTTGGATTTTGGATTTATGAATCTGGAGCTTCTCAAAGTACAACTCCGTGGCATTTGGGATGTATGCAGGGAACTTATAACGTACCTGATTTGTATTATGATACTTGGTCTGAAGAGAATCCGAATGGAACTTATCCTCGTTTCTTGTATGCTGATCAGTTAGGTAAGAATAACTATCAGCCAGCTTCAACTTTGTTTGCTCATAAAGGTAATTACCTTGCTATCCGTGAGATTTCATTAAGCTATTCTTTACCACAGAAGTGGACTCAGGCTGTCAAGATGCAGCGTGCAGAAGTTTCTATTACAGGACAGAACCTGGGATATATCACTTCTGCCAAGAATGTATTCTCTCCAGAGACAGGAGCGAATGGTGTGGTAAGCAATGGTTATGCTTTGCCAAAAAGTGTTCTCTTTGGTGTTAACTTGACTTTCTAATATATTAAAACAGAACTGATATGAAACAATTTATAAAAAATACATTACGAGCAAGCGCATTTATTGTGGCTTTGGGAATGGTTTCCTGTGATGCACTGGATTTGGCTCCGATCGATTATTATGGAGATGGTAACTTTTGGAAAAGGAAGGAGCATGTGGTCTCTTATATGGATGGTCTGCATAAGAATCTGCGTGATAAGATTTTCAGACACCAATATGAATTAGGTGAGGCCCGTGGAGGAACAAGTAAAATGGGTACTGCTGTAGATGGAACATCCTTGAATTATCAGAGTATGGTTTCTCAGCGTCTGACTTCTGAAGATCCGGGTATTACAGGCTTTGGGGATTATTATGGAGTAATTACCAATGTGAATATTTTCCTCCAAAAGACTAAGGAAGCCGATTACATGGAAGAAAGTGAAAAATCTTATTATCTGGCACAGGCTTATGGTTTGAGAGCATTCTATTATTTTGATTTGTATCGCACTTATGGTACTGCTCCATTGCGCTTGGATCCGAATGAAGTGGTGAATGGTAATTTCAATCCGGAAGACCTTTATATGGAACGTGCCAGCGGTTCAAAATTGATGACGCAAATTAAGGCAGATTTGGCAGAATCAATGAGACTGTTCGGTGATAATAATTCATTTGATCCTGAAAGCAGAGGAAATAAGAAATCTTATTGGTCAAAAGCTGCAACAGAGTATTTGGCTGCTGAAGTATATTTGTGGAATGCCAAAGTTTCAGTTGATGATAATGCGGCCAATGAGGCTGATCTGGCGATCGCTAAACAGCATTGTCAGAGTTTGATGGATAATTATGGTTTGAGCCTGATGGATAATTATGCAGATATTTTTGATGTTGAGCATAAAGGAAACAGTGAAATAATCATGGCTATTCGTTATATGGAAGGGGAAGCTTCCAACTCTAACGGTACTTATATGTATAATTATCAGACGGGTGCTTGGAAGACAATCGGTTACAATGATGAAAACGGTAATGCTATGGGTGACACTTTGCAGGTAAGAACCAGTGGCATGCAACGTATCGAATATTTGCCGGAATTCTTTTTTGCCTATGAGAAAGGACGTGATAGTCGTCGTGATGTAAATTTCCTGAGTGCCTATAGCAAGACTGATAATTCTTTCTTAGGAACTGTATTCAAGAAAATTATGGGACATCTGAATGCAAATACCAATAGCTATATTTGGGATGCTGATGCAGTGTTGTATCGTTTGGCCGGTGTTTATTTCATGATGGCAGAAATTGCCAATATGGAAGGAGGAGATGTTGCCCAGTATATCAATCCGATCCGTAAACGTGCATACGGGGCTAGTTGGAATGAGGCAACAGATGCTTATGTCAATGGTGATTTCACGCAGAATGAATTAGCTATCTTGGCAGAAAAAGATAAAGAAATGTTGGGCGAAGGTCAACGTTGGTATGACTTGAACCGTATGATGCTTACTAAAGGAGGAGATCACTTGGTTTTCTGTAAAGAAGGTAGCAAGGACGGGCAAGCTCCTATTCTGAATAAATCAACAGAAGCATATAAAGTTTTTTGGCCGATAGAAACAGAAATGTTAAATAAGGATCCGAAGCTTGTTCAAACACCTGGATATGAAAATGCAGCGGTGAATTGAGCTATGTGCATTGTAAATTGATAGATTAAAGATTATATTAATAAAGTTAATCATTGAAGGACGGCAAGAGATTGGTATATTGGGAATAAAAGATACAACTCTTGTCGTCTTTTTTTGTATGTTATGCGAAGTTTTTTTTGTTTGATTGTGTCTGGCTTCCTTATTTCTCTGGCCTGTAAGGCACAGACAAACTGGGATCCAGAGCAGCATGCAGTTATTGTATCAGAACGGGGGGACGGGCGTTTTACAAGTTCATATGCCATAGTTCATCAGCTGGTTAAGAATACCCGTCCATCTTTGTCTTTTCATAGTGAGATGAGGCCGGAGGAAATGCCTGTATGGCAGTCTGAGGTACGGCAAGCCATGATGAAATTAATGGCCTTTCCTGATTATTTACCGGAAAAGAAGCCTATATGCGTAAGTCAGGAAAAACGTGATGGATATACATTGGAAAAATGGGAGTTTTATCCGTTGCCTCAGGCCCTTTCTACTTTTCTGGTACTTCGTCCGAATCATTTGTCCAAAACTGTGCCTGCTGTCTTGTGTATTCCAGGCTCTGGTATGAGTAAAGAAGGACTTGCCGGTGAACCGGGTATCTCGGAGAAACTAAATGATAATTATACTTCAGAGAAGGTTTCCATGGCACTAAATTTTGTTCGTAAAGGGTATATTGCCGTTGCTGTGGACAATCCTGCTTCGGGAGAGGCTTCAGATTTGGAAATGTATACTCGTGGAAGGCAATATGATTATGAAGTCGTTTCTCGTATGTTGCTTGAAATAGGATGGAGTTATTTGGGATATACTTCCTGGTTGGATATGCAGGTTTTAGATTGGATGAAGCAGGATCCGGATATTCGAAAGGATCGTATTATTGTGAGTGGCTTTTCTTTGGGGACGGAGCCATTAATGGTACTGGGTGTATTGGATCCTTCAATTTATGCATTTGTGTATAATGACTTTTTATGTCAGACTCAAGAGCGTGCTATTGTTATGACCAAACCTACGGAAAAAGGTTATCGTCCTTTTCCTAATTCAATTCGTCATTTGATTCCTGGTTTCTGGCATTATTTTAATTTCCCGGATTTGGTTGCAGCTTTGGCTCCGCGTCCTCTTATTCTGACGGAGGGGGGACTTGACCGGGATTTGGAATTAGTCAGAAAGGCATACTCTTTGAGTGGTCATCCGGAAAATGTGGAGATACATCATTATGAAAAATATGCAGATCCAGCTCTGCGCCACTTTGTTTCCGTATTACCGGAGGGGCTTGACAGAGATACGTATTTTCAGATGGTAAATGTGGATGGTACAAATCATTATTTTAAGAATGAATTTATATTTAAATGGCTGGATCAACTGTTTCTTGATTTGTAATAAATAGCTGTCAAGCATAAAGGCTGTCCAAACGGGCAGCCTTTTTATTTATAATCTTGTCAGTAAACAATCGGGAACTCAATTGTTTCACTGGTTTCATTCCAGTCCTCAACAGTGAAGTCGCCGGTACTTTCATTGATCAGCAAGTCTCCGATGACTAAATTAAGTGTCAGCCGGCTGTTTGCGGTCAGTCTTGTATTCAGTTTCTGGGACAGTGTATGTATGCTTCCGTCTTTCAGCTGGATGCGAAGTTCGAATTCCGGATCAGGACCTGAAGGGAAGAGCATTACCGTGGCATTGGACATCTGCATTCCGTCTTCAGAACGTACCAGAGGGAATTTGACGGTTTTATCCATATTTTCTGCTTCGGCAGTATAATAATTCAGCCGTTCGGCTATTCCATGGATGCGGACTTCCATGCTCGCAATATGGTCGCTGAAGGTACCTTTGTCCTGATTGGTTACAGTTACTTTCAGGCCGGCCACTACTCGTTTCAGGGAAGCATTCAGGCTTTCTTCTGCAATATCTGTTTCTTGTATGGCGTGTACCAGGTCATATACAGGTCTGTATGTATCGTCATCCGTATTTTTCTTCAGTGATAAATAGCTTTTCGACAGGTCGGTTCCTAAAGACAGGCCGGGAGTGACGATGGCCGGTGCGCTGTAAGTCGGTTCTTCGTAAACGGGAGTTCCCCAGTACACCATGTTGTATGTTCTTTCAGGAAGTGTCAGTTCCCGGTTGTAACCATTCAGGGTATGACCTTCCTTGATGGGATAGAACCCGTTGAATACGGTTAGTTTGTTGTTGATGTAATTTCCGAAGTAAGTTGAAGTTCCAGCGTTGCAGGGAAATACTTCAAGAATGCCGGTCATGGGACTTTGAGGCTCTTGTGGCGTGTCAACGAAAGCAGTCAGTTGAGGAGTAACCATCGGAATGCTGTTTACATCGTTGCTTACATCTTCTTTATGGCATGCTGAGGCCACAAAGAGCAGGGAAATTGCTCCCGAAATCATTTTTTTCATAAAAGTAAGTGAGTTGGAAAAATAGTTTAGAAAAGTCTGTTAGTTTAGTTTCTGTGATGTATATACAACAACCGGAAAGTCGGAATGTTTGATAAGATCATTGTTTTTTTGTCCGGCGGATAATTTTTCCTTTCTTTTTTCGTTTTTACGCACTTTGCGTTGTACATTTGAGGCAGAAATCGCATATCGGGTCGTCTGGCTGCTGAAAATAGTTGGGCGTCCTGGCAGAAAGAGATAAAAGCTTATGAAGAAAAAACTGATGGCTGGATGTATGGCCGGGATCACCTTGCTGATGGGATCCTGTGCCGGAAAGGCAGGACAGGCAGAGAAGCCTGCGGATGATTCACTCTATTTGCTGGTAGGCAGTTATGCCGACAGTATGCAGGAAGGAGTGAAAGTGTATGAGTTTGACCAGGAAAAAGGAGACGGAACGTATTTGAGTGGCTTGAAAGGGATCTCAAACCCTTCTTTTCTTACTGTTTCCGGGAATGGAGAAAGAGTGTATGCAGTAGGAGAGGACAGTGAGGAAGGTTCTACGGCCAATGCGTTGTCCTTTGATCGGGAAGCCGGTCGTTTGAAACTGTTGAATTCGATGTTTACAGGAGGAGGTGCTCCTTGTAACATCACGCTCAGCCCCCGGGAAGATTATGTACTGACCGCCAATTATATGGGAGGAAGTATTTCTGTATTTCCACTGGATGCTGACGGGCAGTTGAAGGAAAGCCATGTAATCCGTTTCGAAGGAAAAGGTCCGGATCCGGAGCGTCAGTCACAGCCGCATTTACATAGTGTTTTGTTTACGCCTGATTCCAAATGGTTGCTGGCCAATGACCTGGGAACAGACCGGATTCACGTATTTCCTGTAAAGGATTCATCGAAAGGAGAAGGGTTGCTGGATGAGGCTGCAGCCTATGACATTCAGTTGAGACCGGGAAGCGGACCGCGTCATACCTGTTTCTCACCCGATGGACATTATGCTTATCTGATCACTGAAATCTCCGGAGATGTCGTGGCAATGGCATACGACGGCATGCGTCTGGACACGCTTCAGTATATTAAGGCCGATACGTTGTCGGCTCAGGGAAGTGCGGACATCCATGTTTCTCCTGACGGTCGTTATGTTTATGCTTCCAACCGTCTGAAAGGAGATGGCATTGCTGTTTTTGAAGTGGATACGGAAGATGGAACACTGAACCGGGTAGGTTATCAGCCGACGGGTATCCATCCGCGTAATTTTGTGATAACGCCGAATGGAAGTTTTCTGCTGGTGGCTTGTCGGGATACCAACGAAATTCAGATCTTTGCCCGTGATGCTGATACGGGAATGCTTACGGATACCGGTAAACGGATAAAGACGGAAAAACCGGTTTGTCTGGTATTTGTTGCAAAGAAGTGATTAAAATCAGGCTTTTCCGGCTCTTTGGATAAAGAGGAAAAGAACTGAAAAAATGTTTCGGCGTTTTACATAAAACAACGAAGGCTTTTCGTTGAAACGTCGAAACATTTTTTTTAAAGCCCGAGGGGTTTAAAGTACAGGGGTAAACAGATGGGCAAACCATCCGACGAAGCGTTTCCAGGGAGAGCGCTTAAGATGCTCCTCACGTGTATATACTGTACTGTTCAGCTTGTCTTGCCGGAACACTTCTGTCAGTTCGGCCGTTGTCGGAAGATCGAAGATAAATGCATTGATCTCATAATCATATCGCAGGCTCCGGCTGTTCAGGTTGGTGCTTCCCACGGTACAGAAACGGTCGTCTACCATCATGATCTTGGAATGATGAAAGCCTCCGTTGAAGACATAAATATGAGCTCCGGCCTTGCGCAGGCGGTTGGCGAAGTAGAATCCTGCGTCCGGAGTGAAAGGAATATCCGACTTGCCCGGAATCATGATTTCCACTCTGACTCCGCGCTTTACTGCCCGTTTGATGGCTTTCCGAATGCTTCGCGTCGGTGTGAAGTAAGGATTGATCAGCTGAATTTTACGGTCGGCCGCATCAATGGCGGCAATATAGGCTTCCCTCACAGCCTTGGGGGCTTCTTTGGGAATTCGCTGTACGATAGCCACCCGTCCTCCGCTTACGTCAGGAAGATGTGCCAGGGAATCTTTGTCCAGAGGGAAACATTCTTCTCCACCGATATGCTGTCCGGTTTCCTTGTTCCAGGTATGCAGAAAGGCTTTCTGCAGATATTCGGCGGCAGGCCCTTCGATGCGTACATGCATATCACGCCAGGGACCGATTTCCGGCAGTCCGTTGATGTAATAGTCGGCAATATTCATACCGCCCGTATAACCAACCTTCCCATCCACTACTACTATTTTTTGATGATCCCGGCTGAATACATGGTTGATATAAGGAAAACGGAACGGGTCGAACTTTACAATTTCAACTCCGCGTTCGTTCAGCATCTTTAAATGATCCTTACGTAACGGACGGTTATTGGAGAAATTTCCGAAAGCATCGAACAGGGCACGTACCTTTACACCTTCTTTCGCTTTTTCAGCCAGTAGTGTAAAAAGTTCCTTGGCAATAGAGTCACTCCGGAAATTAAAATATTCCAGATGTACCTGATGACGGGCATTCCGGATTTCGTGAAACAGACTTTCAAACTTACTTCTTCCGCTTGTAAGCAGAGTAAGTTGGTTATGAGGTGTTATGACATATCCTTGCTGGCGCAGGTAGCGGGCAAATATCGAATCAGAAGGCAATTGTAATTTTACCGTATCTGTGGTACGAACCATCGTATTCGTATCTTCCGGGCAGCCTGTCGATAAAGATGGCTCTTCATGCCGTTCTCCGGCTTTGGCCGGCATGGCTGTCATGCAGACGAGCATAGCCAGACATAATACCTTATATATAAGTTGACAGATAATCTTCATACAATGAATTCTTCAAAAGGCACAAAAGTAGGGATAATTCCACAAATAGCCAATATTTCTATGCGAAGATAGGATGTATCAACTATAAAAACAGAAGAATATGCATATCTTTGCACAATATTTCAAAAACATCAATACATCAAGACATGAACAGTTTAAAAGGCATTTTCTATGGAATCGTGACTTCGGTCACATTTGGTTTGATCCCGTTGTTTACTCTTCCTTTGATGCAAAAGGGGATGGAGTTTGACTCCATTCTTTTCTATCGTTTCCTTTTTGCAACCCTGGCATTGGGCGGTATGATGAAGCTGAAAAAGGAATCGTTCCGGATTGAACGGCGAGACATACCTATGCTGATCCTGTTGGGATTCTTCTATACCGGTTCTGCCATGTTTCTTTTCTGGGGGTATAACTTTATGGGAGCGGGAGTAGCTACCACTCTGCATTTTACTTATCCGATTTTTGTCACTTTGCTTATGTTCCTGATTTTCCGGAAAAGAGCTTCGTGGGTTACGTGGCTGGCCATTATTCTGGCCATCTTTGGAGTCAGCCGGCTTTCTCTGAAAGGAACGGAACTCTCACTCGATCCCGTTGGCGTGGTCATTGTGCTGCTTTCTGCCGTTGCATATGCCAGTTACATCACGGCGGTCAACCGTTCCCGTGTACGGGACATGAACGGACGCAAGCTGGCATTCTACGTATTCATCGTCAGTACTGTTCTGTTTGCCATAAAGGCTGGAACTAATCAGGGCATTCAAGCTCTTCCGGATGCCTGGTCAATTGTCAATCTGTTTCTGCTTGCCGTCGTGCCGACCGTTATATCCAACATTACACTCGTGCTGGCTGTGCATCATATCGGAGGCACTCTGACATCCATACTGGGAGCGATGGAACCTGTCACCGCCGTATGTATCGGTGTGCTGGTCTTCAGTGAGCCGTTTACAGCTCAGGAAGGAACCGGTATTCTCTGTATCATTGCTGCAGTTACACTCATAATTCTTACCAGGACCATACAAAAAACTTTATCTTCCGTTGTGCGGAAAATACGTCCCCGGCATGCCTGATGCAGGAGGTGGCAAGAACAGATTTAACCCAACATTTTCAGGCTTTTGTATTACTTTGTTGTTACAATGAAGGGAAGTACAGGAAGGTTTGACCATTTATTCTCTTTTTTGAACACTTATATAATCTTCTTTAAGAAAAAACATTTTATCTTTGCAATTGTTATAAGAGATAGACTTAGTGTTTATCTCTTTTAACAGTACAAGCGCATTTATTAATTAATGAGTTAATTTATGATAGTAAAAAAACAATTGCACCCCTTGGTATGGGCATTCTTCATGTCATGTTCCTTAGGTATCGTTTCTTGCGTGGACAGCAAATACGATCTGGACAAGGATATCGACATGACAGTAAACGTGGGCGGTGAGTATCTGACAATTCCCGCCGGTGGAACCGAACAGGCTCTGTTGAGTACAATCATTGAAGTGGAAAAAGATGATATGCTTCAGCCGGATGAAAATACCCGCGAATATCATCTGACTCAAAAAGAAACTATTAACGGAAGTGAATTCAAGGTAAATCCTGTGATGGCAGATGCGGTTGATGAAACAGGTTCACCTATTAATGCTGTAACTCCGGAAGACTTTCCTTCTTCAGGAGATAAATTTGATGTTTCTCCTAAGGACGAATCAAGTACAACGAAAGTTTCTTCAACCATCAGTGTGGAAGATGATGTAAAAGCTTTGAAATGGGCTGATGGAACTGCTCCTTCCAAAATGAATATTCAGATGGATTTAACTCCGGGATTCCAATATGATGCAATTACACTTACCAATATTCGTATTGAGTTTCCTGAAGTCCTGAAGCTGGAAAATACTTCTTCAACCGGAAAACTGGAGAACAATGTATTGACCATTGACAAGCACGTGATCAATTCTTCCTCTTCTGCAGAAGGAGAATCTGCGTGGACCATTGAACTGGCAGTGAAGGGATATAATCTGGAAGCCAAGACAGGAGTAAGCGGAGCAAATCCTATTGAAAACGGAAAAATCAGCATCAATGATGATGTATTGGTAAAAATGACTGTCAGCGTAAATGGGGTTCAGAGCAATCAGACAATCAAGAAGCTGGAAATTGTTCCTCACATTACACTGGATGAAATGGAAATTGGTGAAATCTGCGGTCGCATTGATCCGGAAATCAATATTGACCCGACTAAGTTCACATTGGATGATCTGCCTGACTTCCTGAGTGATGATGCAACTGAGCTGGATATTAAAAATCCTGTATTCAGTTTGAATACCAATAATCCGATCGGTGCTCCGATTCTGACCAATCTGGTGATGAAAAGTTTCAAGAATGGTCAGAAAGATCCGATTGCAGAAGTAACAGTAAACGACATCGAGCTGGCAAAGAATACTGGCGAAGATGGTGACCGCCGTGTTGTCATAGCACGTGAAGAAGGAGATTATCAGGCTGACGAAGTAGCAGTCGTTCCTAACCTGAATGATCTGATCAAGAAGATTCCTGACTACATCGAAGTATCTATGGAGCCGCGCGTTGACAGCGAAAACTTCTATGAACTGGAGGTAAAGGATTATCAGATCAACGATGGTCTCTGTGATGTGGATATTCCGTTGACCTTCGGAAGTAATCTGCTGATTGTTTACAACGATTCCATCAAAGACTTACAGAAGGATCTGGAAGATCTGGATATCATTTCATTCAAGAAAGCTGTGGTTACTCTTACTGCTGCCAGCACTATTCCTTTGAAAATGACGCTGAATGCAGATGATGTAGACATTAAGGATAAAGCCGGACGACCGATTGAAAACATCAAGGTAAGTATTGGTGAAGGTAAGGAAACGGTTAATCCCAGCACTGACGGAACAACCGAAGCAGAAAGTGAAGTAGAAATCATTCTGGAATCAGACAATGCTTTCGATACGCTGTCACGCATTGACCGTATTTGTTTCAAACTGAAGGCTGATTCGAAGGAAAGTTCCGGAGTGCCTTTGAAAGATACTCAATGGATTCAGGTGAAGAAGAGTGCACTTCAGGTTCCTGGCGGTGTAAATATTGATCTCAACTAATCCTTGGGAACCGACATGTGAGAATTAAAACAGGATGTGCTGATACAGACCGGCAAATAAATTATGATTCCGGCTGTGATCTTCCGTCCGTCAACTGATAAATAACAAAAGAATATCAAATGATGAAAAAACATATCTGCCGAATGATCCTTTGCGGACTGGCTGCTTCATGTGAAACTACCACCGTCATGGCTCAGGCCACGGGCAACCGTTCCTCTTATTTTCTGGAAGGATCTGTATATCGTCACGAACTGAACCCGGCCTTTCAAGGTGAACGGAACTATGTAGGAATGCCTGCTTTGGGTAATTTCTCTGTTGGAGCACAGGGAACAGCAGGTTTGGGAGACTTCCTTTACGTAAAGGATAATGGAGACTTGATGACATTCATGCACCCTGATGTCAGTGCAAAAACATTCTTGAATGATTTGCCGCGTCGGACAAAATTGGGTATAAACCTGAATGAGAATATTCTTTCTACTGGTTTCTTTGCATGGGGAGGTTTCAATACTTTTGGCCTTTCTATCAAGAGTGACACTCGTTTCTCTTCACCCGATGATCTTTTCAAGTTTATGAAGAGTGGGGTTGACAGCCCGGAAGGAACCCATTATAAGGTGAATGATCTCAGTATTCTTTCTACTAATTATGCGGAACTGGCATTCGGACATTCACGTGCTCTGACAGATCAGTTAACCGTTGGTGCGAAGGTGAAATTCCTGGTAGGGCTTGCAAAAGCGACTGTAAAGATCGACCAACTGGATATCAAGGCTACTCCGGAATCATGGGTTATCACTCCGAATGGTGCAGAAGCTTATCTGTCTGCAAAAGGGCTGATTACTCCGACTAAAGGAGAAACCGGTAATTATGCAGAAAGTGATTACGTTCGTGACGCTTATGGAAATCCGACCAGCCAGCTGAAACCGGGAGCAGAAAATCTTTTGTCGTATGACGATATTGACTTCGATGACAACAATATCGGACCTACAGGATTCGGTATGGCTTTCGACTTTGGTGCCACTTACAAATGGAATGATGACTGGACTTTCTCAGCATCTTTGCTTGATTTGGGATTTATCCATTGGAACAATACAGTCAAAGCTACGATGAGCAACTCTTTTGAGTTTGATGGTTTCCATGAAATCCCGGTAGAAGATACGGATGGTAATCCGAACTCAATCGACAATCAGGTAGACAGTTATCTGGATGACCTGGAAGGCCTTTCAAAATTTACAAAAGAAGGTGAAGGCCTGAAACGTAATACAGCCCTGGCAGCTACACTGCATCTGGGTGCTGAATACACATTGCCCGTATACGACCGGTTGAAGTTCGGTGGCTTGTGGACTACCCGTTTTCAGGGACGTCACACCTGGACTGAAGCGCGCGTATCTGCAAACGTATCACCTCTTACCTGGTTTGAAGCTTCTTTGAACTATGCATTGTCCAGCTTTGGATCAAGCACTGGCCTTATGCTGAACTTCCATCCGCGTGGATTCAATTTCTTCCTGGCTGCAGATGTCCCAATGGGAAAATATGCCAAGAAGTATGCTATTCCGACCAACCGCTTCAATGCAAACTTCAACATGGGTATCAACTTTACCTTCGGTCCGAAACACAAACCGGTTTACCGTTGCGTAGAAGCTAACTTTTAATATATATAATGTATAGAAATATGAAGAAATCAATATTGTTGCTGGCTGCGGCTCTGCCATTCGCACTCTCAGCCAAAGACGTCAAGATAACCCGTCCTGCAGCTTCGCTGGACAATGATACACTGACACTCAGCTTCCGCTTCAACGTAGAAGAGGTGAAGGTAAACAGTGAACAGAGTTATACTTTTACTCCGGTATTGGTGAACGGTAATGAACACCTCGTACTGGCTCCGATGGCTGTCAGCGGAAAGAAAAACTATAAGATGCCCCGTAAGATTCGTCGGGCCGGCCGTAAGTTCGGATTCAGCGAGCCTTATACGGTTGTATACGGAAAAGCTGCTGACCGCAATGACATTATCGATTATACAGCTTCATTCCCGTATGAAGACTGGATGGGATCAGCTTGTCTGGCTATGTTGCAGGAAAAAGATGAATGTTATCGTTCTGCCCCGCTGGATATTCAGATCGTGGAACATAAGCCGGTCATTCCTCCCTTGCCTACAGCGTATGAAATATGTGAGCCCTGTATGCAGATGGTTTCTTACCTGACTCCCAAGGCTGAGCCGTTAAAAGTACGTTCAGAACAAAGTACACTTTATATCGAGTATGCCGTAGGTGCAACTGCTTTCAAGGATGATTACAAGAATAACGGAGCAGAACTGCAAAAGCTGAAAGATATTCTTTCTCCGCTGACTACCGGTGATCTGGTTACCTTTAAGGCTATCAATGTGTGTGGTTATGCTTCACCCGATGGCTCCGCCAAGACTAATGACCGTGTAGCCTCGCAGCGTGCCGCTTCCTTCTCTGACTATTTGAAGAAAGCATACAGCTTCCCGGCTGAAGTACTGAAAGTAACCTCAGCAGGAGAAGACTGGGAAACACTGATTCAGATGTTGAAGGATGAAAAGCCTGCTTATGCAGATAAAGCCTTGGAAATTATCAATAAGTATTCAAATGTTGATACTCGTGAGGCCCGTCTGAAGAGTGGTTTGGGTACTGCAACTTACCGGACTATGCTGAATGACCTTTATCCGCGTCTGCGTCGTCTGGGTGTTTCAGTTGATTACGAGGTTCGTGAAGTAGAAAGTGCAGAAGCTGCCAAATTGATCTATACAGATCCGAAACTTCTGAGCTTGCAGGAAATGTATCGGGTAGCTAAAGATCTGAAGCCGGGAACCAAAGAATATAAGGAAGTATATGAAATTGCCGCACGTACTTATCCGGAAGATGCTGTAGCTTGTATCAATGCTGCTTCAGCAAATATCGTAAGCGGAGATTTCCAGAATGCGGAAAAACTTCTTGAGAAGGTGAAAGATGACAACCGTGCATGGAATAATCTTGGAGTACTGGCATGGTTGCGCGGAGACTTCCAGGCTGCACGTGACTGGTTTAATAAGGCTATGAGCGTTGAACCGGAAAAAGCAAAGGCCAATCTGGAAACCGTCAATATCTATGATCCGGTACAGGAATAAAAACTCAGTTACATTCAATTACTGATTTATTCAGGAGGGTGTCAAGACGAAAATGACTACTCCAGAAAGTTCAGGATTGTAACTATAATATTAAAGAGGGTCGTATCAAGCTCTGTGATGAGTAATGATACGGCCCTTTCTTTATGCTTCTTCAGGATGTTCAAATCTTAGGTTTTAGGTTCGTAATTTCAACGGCCGACTTTTGATATATCCTTCCACAGCTGTCCGGAGAAATTTTACCACAGCGTAAGCTGCCTAGGACCATCACCCT
>ENA-OOQN01000284-OOQN01000284.1-human-gut-metagenome-genome-assembly--contig:-NODE-284-length-17229-cov-2.081169_pt1 | contig 17229 bp, 13 predicted proteins | sample MGYA00241092_ERZ501169 | MGnify/ENA primary metagenome ERZ501169 (study PRJEB25962, sample SAMEA2042489) | human gut metagenome | biome: human gut; feature: human-associated habitat; material: faeces... | reverse complement strand
CCCAGCCGATCCCCATGAAATGGATACCTGTCTGGAATTGTGCGTCTCCAGACAGGTGGAAGTTCACGTTCAGAATGTACTATTTTATCAACTCCGTTTATACGCAACAGTTTTTGGATTACCGCAATATCATGCGCCCCCTCTACAATAATCAAGTAATTTCTCATAAAATATCCATCCCCTGTTTATTTACCAATTCCAGTAATTCATCACTTCGAAACTGCTTTACAAAAGTATCTCCCATATAATGTTCCAAACGATATGCGCTCATATCTATCTGTTGTTTCTTTTGAGCCTGTACCAATGCATTGACAGCCTCGCTGCTATGTGTAGTAAGAAAGATCTGTATATCTCTTTCTTCTGCTGCTGATGCAATCCAGTCAGCAACCTGTACCAACGCTCTCTGATGAATTCCGGTTTCGAATTCGTCAATCAAAATTATCCCATGTTTTGTTTTCACAATTGCGCTCGCAAGTGTAAGAATTTTTTTCAAACCATCGCCAAACAAAGATACGGGCATCAATCCTATATTTTCCAACTCAATCAAAATCGTTGGCTTTGCATTTAACATTCCAATTTCTATGCCTATAATACGTTCATCGAATAACCGCAGCAACTGAATTAATGTTTCTTTTTCTGATACTCTCATTCCTTTGTAAAAATTCGCATTAAGCACACGATTGGTGTATACATCCATAGGTGAAATGTATACTATACTCACTCTTGACATATTCTCTTTTTTTATGTCCAAAGTTTCTTTCATAGACACATCCGGTCTCAATTGTGTCTCTCGAAAAGAGTAGTTATTTTCAGAGGTCAGATTTTCGCTTATATATAAGAAGTTTCCGCTTATAACACTGATTTCCCCATCCTCTCCGCAATAAAGATCATATCTTCTCTGTTCACTCTCCGAAAGATCTTCTTTATCAAAAATTTCTTTTTTTATTGTTCCACATAATTCAATATGCCATTTCTTCAACTCATAATCTGTCGCATAAATTACTATATCCTTTTGTTCTCCCTGTACCGGAAAAGAATAAAGAAATTCATCAAACGGAATCAAATTTGCACTTTGCACCATTATATTCCTAGGTTGACGTTTTTTTGCAATTGACAGAACATTGTCCACTACCTCCGGTTCTCTTAAAAGCTGTATCGCTTCTAATATAGATGTTTTTCCGGTATTGTTTTCTCCCACAAGAATATTTACCCTGCTGAGATTTTGTAATGTAATATTCTTTAATCCCCTATATGCTTTTATATCAATTGTTTGAAACATGCCGCCTCCAAGTTTTTCCCCGTATTTTCAACTATTTATATGTATTATATCATACCCCATTTTTGGGGATATTGCAATAATTGTAGCCGGAGGCAACATTTTTGCTTAATTGAAAATATACAAAATTAAGATCAACCTTAATTAGATATAACATGTTAAGATTAAAATTTGGCAATCCACTCTCCTAAAACAAATATCAGTCCCATCACTGTATTGTCCCTACAAATATTAAAATCTGAAGGATAATAAATAGTTATCCTTCAAATTCGCTACCAAATAATTAAAAATGACTAAAAATAAAAGAGCGTAAGGAATAACGTATGTACATATTAAAACGATTTTTAGGAAACAATTTTGAACGTTTTAACACCATTGTTAAAAAATATAATTTGGAACAAAATACATATATAAATCTCACAGCCTGTGTTAGTTATCCTTTTCAAGAAGTTCTAGATGTACAAGCAATGCCGTTCGCAACAATCCCAACAGAAGGAACCAGAGGAAAAAGATATTTCCCAAGCGTAGAATCTATAGATGATATTGAAAATTATGCTGAAGAATTGGGATTAAAACTTTTTCATATCCATGATTCATCATATAAAATAAGTATACAACCTCATTCTGGGACTCAAGCAAATCAAATTGTATATAATGCTATTTTGAATAATGGAGATACTGTACTGGCTCTAAATCCAAAAGATGGTGGACATATTTCACACACAAAACTTGGTTGTAGAAGTATACGACCTATATATTTTTCTTTAAACCAAAATCTAGAAGTAAATTATGAATTATTTGAAGACCAAATAATAAAGGAGAAACCCAAATTAGTAATTGTTGGAGCTTCTTCATACATAAAGGAATTCGATTATAAAAAAATATACTCAATCACATCACGTTATCAGATTCCATTGATGGCGGATATATGCCATTCTGTTTTATATATTATGGGAAATGTACATAAAAATATATTTCCGTTTGTTGATTTTGCAACTTTTACTATGGACAAACTTTTATGTGGTCCACAAGGCGGTGTAATCATTTACAAAACTGAATATGATTCAAAAATAAATACATCTATATTTCCTAAAACGCAAGGGGGACCAATTCAAAATAGTTTATTTTCTAAAACTATGTGTTTTTTGAAACTAAATAACATAAATATTGATGCATATGCAAAAGAAGTGATCGATAACACAAATTTAATGATTAATACACTGAAAGCAGAAAATGTTAAAACAATCAATGATATTGCACAGAACCATATAATTTTGGTAGATTTGACTACCAATGAACTTTCAGGAAAAAATGCGGAAGAACTTTTATTTAATCATGGAATACTTGTAAATAGAAATCTAATACCTAATGACACTCAAAATGCCTTAATTACTTCTGGAATCAGAATAGGAACCGTTCCAATTACCAACCTTAACTATTCCAAGAATGACATCGTAAATTTAGGAAGGTATCTAGCCGCTGTAATTAACGGCAAGATACCACAACAAGAAATTTTCATGCATTTAATTGAAAAATATCATAGCAATATTAATATCTCCAATTAGGAGACAAACCAAGACAAAGTTCCACTTGAAAATTTTGAATTTGAAATGGTTTTAATATGTAAAACTTTGTCTTGGTATTATGATACTCTGTAATATATCGTTTATGAATATCTTCAAGAGATACAGCATCATGTTGTATTAAAGTTCCAAGCTGCTTTCGATTGTATAATAATTGAAATTCATACCATGGATCTTCTATTAGCGTATATTGATCAGATAAATGTTCTAGCTCACTTAAAGCATTTTCAATAGTTAATTTCTGTTGACACAGTTTAATTATAATTAGATGAATATTCAGCATAACTATATCTAAAGTCAACGTTCTAGGGCAATTTTCCAATGCCATGTTAGCATATTCATATGCAGTATCATATTCCATACGCATTAAATGCATAATACTTTTATTACAATAGGGTTCAAAAATTTCATTTGAAAATATTTGCTCTAATGTCTTTATTGCAGGATTTAAATATTTATTAGCTTCTTCATAATTTCCCTTCCATATATTAATTACTGCTAAATTATTTTGAATTGTAGCTACTGTAAAGGCAGTATGCTTTTTACTACTAAAATAATTTAAAGCCAAAAGTAAATTATTTTTTGCTTTATCATAGCTATAATAGTGCGCTGTGTTTCTTAAAATAATATAGTAGTTTTCATCTTGAATGCATGCCGTTAATTTGTTGTTTAATAAATCTTCCACCTCACTATCATGGCCTAGATGTTGTAAAGCATTTGTCTGGCACAGTAATTTCAATGACGAATCCGGAATATTTTTTAATTCTTCCAGTGCTTCTTCGAAATCATATGTTTGAATAAGAAATTTAACATAGAAAATTCGAAATTTATTATATAGCATACTATCTTCTTGTCGAAATCTATTTAATATATTAATACCATTTTTAAAATCCGATACTCGTTGAAAAGATATTAAAATTTTTTCTATAGTTTTTTCAGGCAAATATATAATTACATCTATAATAGAAGTTGCAATTGCATCTATATAGTAATAAGCATTTTCTTTATATTTTATAGAAATTAATTCCTGTACTACACTTGATTTTTTCTTTAAATTTTCAGACGAATTTATTCCAACCCAGCAATGCAGAAGATATGAATAATCCTTTGTTCCATGGCAAGACTCTGCAAGTTCTTCAAGGCTATCCGATAATCTAGAACAAAAGTTTGCAAAATCATGGATATCTACTGATTCTTTCACATGATTGATAACGGTTTCGTGAGTTGGTTTAATCGTATCATGCGAATTACTATTTATATATATATATCCCAGGTCAATTAACTTAATTATTGCTCTTTGTATTTTTTCATCCTCAGACTCACTTAAAATATTACGAATAAATTGGATAACAAATCCTTCCTTCATTCCGGCAGGAAATAAAGCAGTTATCAAAAGAATACAGCGCTGTATTTCACTCAGATTCTGTATTGCAATATCATTATTTGTAATATCATATCCAGGATTAATGCGAACCTCATTTAGAATTATATCAATATCTTTCAAATTTCCCTTTGTAATATCCCAAATTTTCTTTTCCTGATCATCACTAATAACTATATTCTGATTTTTTATCAATTGATCATAATGTTCATATGACATATATTTCAAGTTACAAAAATCTTGGTGAAAGGATGTACAAAATGATTGTTTATGATCACAAATTTCATTTGTACGTTCGATTACAAAAAATGTAAATCCATAATTAAACTGATTAATTCCAACTTCAAGCACCTTTTTAATTGAATCTGGTAAAAATTGATAATTATCTATAATTAAATTAATTCTTGTCTTTTTTATTATATATTTAAAATACAAAAAAAGCATATTATCGATAGAAGCCGTTCTTTCTTGCAACCACTTATCCATAATCATAGATATAGGACCACCTGTATTGGGTATTGCAGCCGCAGAGATCGTCGCTGTATTGAAAAATTTTTCAAAAGCCGTGTGGGTTTTAAATATTTTTTTAATGTATTTTGATAGCGCTAGGTCTTCTGGAATATTGGTAATAGTATTATACTGATAACTCAAAGGCATATATACGGTTTCTAGTAATGTTTGAAAAAGAGATGTAGCTTGAAACTCATCAGATGTAATATCAATATAAATGAATAACATATCACTTTTTATGATTCGTTCCACAGTTTTCTTTAATAGTTCTGTTTTCCCACAACCACTCCCACCTGATAATTTAAAGTATGTACTTCCTTCATGTTTTGAACTAGATAGTACTCTTATTAGACGAAAGCCTTCTTTTCTCTCAGTAAATTGTAACACTATATTCCTCCAAATTTAAATATTAAACAGATTTAATGTATCTTTATAATAGGTAATTCTTTCAAAATACATAATGGTATATGTCAACAATAGTCGCTATTGTCTCACATTATCAATAACCCATTTAATAGATAACTATTTATTATCTTTCAGCCACTTCTTCAATTACATTAGAGATTATATCATATATTTCCTAAAATTATAACAAAATCCTTTATTTTAATCCATTTTTCTTATTTAAACGGCAATTTATTGTTTAATCTCACCGTTTTCCTATCAAAACATCAGCTTTCGACATCCACATTCTGTATTTTCCCGAAGTCTATACCATATCCTTTCCCACCCATACTGATACAGGAAACACCACAGTTCTATCCATGTAATTGTTACATATTGTACAATTTTTTCAATTTTTGTCTTATCCAACAAAATCTCCCCCATTTCATGTACCATATACTCCTAAACAAAACTTCATATACAAAGTATAAAGGAGACCACCCATGAATAATTTACAGACACACATCAACAACTATCTGGAACACTGACGTCACCAAAAACGCCTGGATTCCAAGACTCTGAAAGCATATCGCATCGACCTTCAGCAATTTTATGCCATTTTTTCATGCAGGGATGTTTCTGATATTACGCCGGATCTGTTGGAAAATTATATCGGCAGTCTGCACCAGAAGTACAAACCCAAAACCGTAAAAAGAAAGATTGCCTCGGTCAAAGCTCTTTTTCACTACCTGGAATATAAAGAAATCATCGCCCGGAATCCTTTCAACAAGGTGCAGATCAAATTCCGCGAACCTGTGATTTTGCCGAAAACCATTCCATTGCACACGATCGAAATTTTCTTATCTACGATCTATGAGCAGCGCACCGTCGCCAAAACGGATTATCAGAGAAAAAACGCTTTGCGGGATGCCGCTGTCATAGAACTTTTATTTGCAACCGGAATACGGATTTCCGAATTATGCGCTCTGCGTATCTGTGACATTGATTTGTACGATGGATCAGTCCTGATCTACGGAAAAGGTTCCAAAGAACGAATTGTTCAGATCGGAAACCACGAGGTCATACAGATTCTGTCGGAATACCGCAATGAATTTCTCCCCCAGATGGAAACCTGCCAGCATTTCTTTGCGACGCTAAACGGAACGGCATTATCCGATCAGTCGGTACGGCGGATGATCAACAAATATGCTTCTCTTGCTGCAATTGAACAGCATATTACACCGCATATGTTCCGGCATACATTTGCCACCAGCCTTTTAGAAGCGGACGTTGATATCCGCTATATACAGGAAATGCTTGGCCACAGTTCCATTCATATCACAGAAATCTATACGCATGTTGCCATGTCAAAGCAGCGTGCCATCCTCACTACCAGACATCCCCGCAATACGTTTCATCTGTAAAAAGCAAAACAGCAATTCACGTGCCATGCACGGAATTGCTGTCATTGATAGCCGTTCTATTTTTACTTATTTATTCTCCCCCGCCAATTCCGGGTGATACGTCGGCACAATTTTTTTGACACACTCCCGGATGTCTTCCGGTTCTGTCACAACGTACTCTTTTAATTCTTCCAACTGCTGCATGAATTTTTCTTCATCCAGCTCAATCGGTTTACCGATATGAATCAGATTGTTTGCGGTATCCTGCATTTCTTCTTCATCCATCAGCATCTCTTCATAAAGTTTTTCTCCCGGGCGAAGTCCTGTGAAAATGATATGGATATCTTCATCCGGCTTGTGACCGGAAAGAAGAATCAGGTTCTTTGCCAGATCCAGAATCTTGGCCGGCTCTCCCATATCCAGAACAAAAATTTCTCCACCTTTGGCATAGGTGCCCGCCTGCAGCACCAGAGATACCGCTTCCGGAATTGTCATAAAATACCGCACGATATCCGGATGTGTAACCGTGACCGGACCTCCACGCTCAATCTGTTTTTTGAACAGCGGAATCACACTTCCGTTACTGCCAAGCACATTTCCAAAACGCACGGCTACGAAATCTGTCTTCGATCTGCGGTTATAGGTCTGAATGATCATCTCACAGATGCGCTTGCTGGCACCCATGATATTGGTTGGATTGACTGCCTTATCCGTGGAAATCATCACAAATTTCTTCACACCGTATCGATCTGCCGCCTGTACAATCTTCCATGTGCCAAGCACGTTATTCTTAATTGCCTCGTTCGGACTCTCTTCCATGAGAGGCACATGTTTATGTGCCGCTGCATGATAGATAATCTCCGGCTTGTAATGTTCAAAAATCCAGTTCATACGATTCGTATTCCGTACGGATGCAATCAGCACAACAAGATCCAGCTCCGGAAACCGGACTTTCAGTTCGTTTTGCACATCATAGGTCGTATTCTCGTAAATATCCACAATAATCAGCTGTTTTGGCTTGTGTGCGGCAATCTGCCGGCACAATTCGCTTCCGATAGAGCCGCCGCCCCCTGTAACCATTATGATTTTTTCAGAAACATAATCCATGATGGACTGCAGATCAACCGTCACCGGATCCCGCCCAAGAAGATCATTGACATCTACATCTTTTAATTTGCTGACGCTGACATCGCCGTTTACAAGCTGGTAAATGCCGGGCAGACGCTTTAATGTGCATCCGGTTTCTTTGCAGATATCAAGAATCCCCTTGATCTGTTTCTGCGTGGCCGATGGCATGGCAATGATGATCTCATGCACATGCAGTTCTTCGACTTTTTCCAGAATATCGCTCCGATCTCCTACGACTTTCGCTCCATGAATATAATTGCCGATCTTGTTCCGGTCATCATCAATCACACCAACAACCTTCTTTTTCACATAGCGGCTGTTGTTGATTTCTTTGATGATCTGGTTCCCGGCATCTCCCGCACCGATTACAAGTACATTCCGTCTGTACACACCTGCTCTGCGCATATTGCGAAGCACACGCAGTCCGCGGTAAGAATATCTGCATCCCATGACCAATACAAACAGAAACAATCCATACAGAATGTAAAAGCTTCTTGGCACCGGGTACATATCCCCCCAGTTCCGAAGCAATATCAGCACTGTCACAACAACGGTATCCAGAATACATGCTGAAACCACATACATCATTTCCAGTGCTCCCGCATAACTCCAGAGACTGGAATACAGCCGGAGCATCCAGAAAATGATCAGTGTAACAATGATCATAAAAGGAAGTGCTCTCCACACTTCATCCATGTATTGAAACGGTACGCTTTTGATATTCAGATCAAACCGAATCAATAACGCAACTATGCTTGCAGCAAACACTGCAAGCACGTCGTAGCACATCAGAAAAATCCGTCTGATCAGTAATTGTTTATCTTGAATGATTTTTTTCATAATTTCAATCTGTTATTTTTGATTCTTTCTCTGTTTTCTCGATTGTTTTTTCGATGATTTCTTCCTGACTGAGGCTTCTGTCACTCCAGCCCCTTTAGTATTCTGTACCGTCTGCGCGGTATCTGCTTTTGCACTCTCTGCTGCTTTTGGAATACTCTGTTTTACGGCAGTATCACTTTCCGCAGAAACCGTTTCTTTAACAACAAAAAGATTTTCTTTCTTTACAAGCATCCGGTTCACTGCAAGCCCCAGACCAAGCATACCCCAGAATACCGGAGCGGTACATACATTAGAATCGTTTGCGATACCTGCAATCATGTACACCAGCACTGCCGCAAATAATCCAAATCCAACCCAGCTGATACTCTCATGTAGATCGACTCTGCGGTAAATGCGTACCGACTGTACCAGATACCAGAACAGAAATACCAGAAGTGCCAGGGTACCGAGTAATCCGGTTTCTACCCACTGCTGCAGATACCAGCTATGGGCTTTTACATCATAGCTGTTTGCTCCATAAACATAGTTCTGACTGATATAATCTTCCTGTGGGACTTCAAACATATAGGTATTTGCTCCACTCCCCATAAAAGCATGCTTTCCAAGAAGAGGAATCGTTTTATTCCAGATATGTCCACGGTTACTCATTGCATCATCCAAAAATACGTTTGAAACCTTCGGATTCTCAAACTTCACTAATTTTCCTGCTGGATTGAGATATTCATATCCGTCCGTATCATTTTTTGAGAAATCCCATTCGACACCATCTATGATCATCTTTATTCCTGCTGTATTATCGGTAAACATGATCGGCTGAATCTGTATATTTGCAAACCGTTCATCATTGAGGGCCAAAATATGATTTTCCTGATCTACCTCTGTTGTCTGAATCTCCTGACCATCTGCATCTTTGCATACCACGGTGATTACACCGTCGCTCCCCAGATCATAGGACACATACAGAGGATTGTTCCAGATATCAAGTTCCACATCATCTGTGTTTGTTTTGATATCGTTTAAAGAGAACTGATCTTTCATATGATAGGTTCCAACAACCGTCTCTTTAAGAGTTTGACCGATGCCTGTCGTATTTGCCAGCACTCCTGCTGCAATCACTCCAATGACAACTACAACAATCCCGGCTGCAAATAATTTTTTCTTCCGGCTGAGCAAAACCAATGCGAGAATCACCGCTCCAATTGCCAGTGCAATAAATCCGGAAGAACTTCTGCTTCCAACCAGTGCTACAATGCAACAAATCTCTGCGACTGCGATTACAAGACGATGCCACATCTTTTTCGCCCCAATAAACAGGCAGACCAGCAATGGTATCAGCATGCCAAAATAAAATGACAAAAAGTTAGGATTGTAAAGTGTCGTATACGCAGTCTTATCTGCGAAATTAAAGGAAATCTTATCTAACTGGTTCCACCAGCTTGTGTCCGTCATCAGATGTTTGCCCAGAGATGTCTTAAAATAATCCAATCCAAAGACCTGGAAAAATCCAATCAGAGTAACAATTGCGATTCCAATGCCGGACCAGCGCAGGATTACCTCTATCTGTTTTTCTTCCTGTACATAATTATAGACATAATAACACAGTATCATATAGACAAATACAACCCATACAGGCTCAAAAAGTTCATATGTACCATGTGCCACCCAGTATTTGTGACTGGAAAACAGGGCAGACATTGCAACAAACAATGCATACACCATCAGAAAATAAAAGGAATTTTCAAATGCAAACTCCTTTTTATTCAAATACCGGATCAGTAAAATTGCGAGCATTACAACTCCCACAAGGATGATCGCAATCATCTTCCATGCAAAAAAGAAGTCCGTCTGCTTTGCTGCACTCTCCGGATACCAGTCAAACTGTGCCAGATTTGTATCATAAACAAAAGAATGCACAATGATTGGAATAAATCCGATCAACAAAATAATGGGAATCAATATCTTATTTGCTTTTAACGTGTTTTTGTTTCCATTCGTATTCAAGATTATTTTCTCCTTATGTTTCATTGCCTATAATCATACCCCAAATTTCGTTTTTTTTCAATCATTCCGGCATGTCGATTTTATTTTTCTTTTTATATAGGTAAAAACACTTTTTTGTTACTTGTGTGTTACTTAAAAATTTAACAAATAAATGTGTATGATTGACACGATAATATAAATTTTTACACACGAAAGGAAGAAAAATGAGATTACCAAACGGATACGGCGGAGTCGTAAAACTCTCCGGCAACAGAAGAAGACCCTATGCAGCACGCATCACTACGGGCTGGCACATCAATGACATCACGGGAAAGCGCATCCAGCACTACCAGATTCTGGGGTACGCTCCTACCCGGTCAGAAGCTCTGCAGATTCTGGCACGTTACAACAATTATCCCATCGATGGGGAAACGCTGAAATTAACCTTCCGGGAAATTTATCTCCGATGGTCCGAAGAAAAGTTTCCTACCATTTCCCACTCCAACATCAAAGGCTATCGGGCGGCCTTTGCCACTTGTGAAAACATTGCTGATATGCCATTTCACAATTTGAGACTCAATGATTTACAGCAGGTGATTGATCACAGCGGCAAGAACTATCCTACCCTGAAAAAAATCCGTGTTCTCTTTAACCAGCTCTATTCTTATGCCATGAAACACGAAATTGTCTCAAAAGATTATTCTGCCTATGTAAATATTTCGAAATACAAAGACCGGAATCCTAATAAAAACATACGAAGCTGTTTTTCCACTTCTGAAATTGCTCTCCTGTGGAAACACAAAAACGATCCCTATTGCCAGACAGTCCTCATGCTGATATACAATGGGGTCCGTGTCTCAGAGCTTTTGGATCTGAAAAAAGAAAATGTTCATCTGTCCGAACAATATTTTGATGTCATTGACAGCAAAACCGAAAACGGCATTCGAAAAGTTCCGATTGCTGACAAAGTACTCCCCTTTTACCAGCGCTGGCTTCATGACTGTTCTGATTGTGAATATCTCATCCATACTCTGGGCAGCCAGCATTTTACCTATTATATGTATTACCACAATGTTTTCCAGCCTCTGATGTTTCGTCTGCACATCGATCATACACCTCACTGCTGCCGGCACACCACGATTTCCCTGCTCGCCGAAGCACATGTCGATCAGACGACCATCAAAAAAATTGTCGGTCATTCCGGCGCTATGTCCCTGACGGAACGGATTTACACACATCTGGATGTACCTGCGCTGGTCGAAGCCATAAATCAGATTTAATCGCTTCTTGTATGTTGCTTGCGTGTTACTTGTAGTGCTGATATTGCTTCCATTCATTTTCACAAACCCGGTATTTCTAGTACTTACGCCAAAAATACCATCCATATTTCCGGTTAAGGTAACTTACAAGACTTCTACAAAGAAGAATGCTAAGGCAAAGACAAAGAAACTTACTTACACAATGAAAGTTGCTAAGGCAAGCGTTGCTTTATCTGGAGATTCAGCAGTAGCAGTTGGAAGCACAACTAAGTTAACAACAACTAAGAAGGCTTCTTCAAGAGCTAAGATCACTTACACATCCAGTGATGAGACAATCGCAACAGTTTCTGAAGACGGAACTGTAAAGGGTGTTAAGGCTGGTAAGGCTACAATCAAAGCTAAGCTTACAATTGGTAAAGATACAGCTACAGCTACTCAGGAAGTAGAAGTAAAGAACTATGTTCTTCAGTCTGTAGCACAGACAAAGTCCAATACTTTACAGGGTGTAATTCTTGGTGAAACAAAGAATATCAAAGCAACAGACATTAAGATTACAAATACTGCAAATCAGAATGTAATTGCTGTCAAGAGCGTAACACCTGATAAAACTGATGCTTCTAAGGTTACTATCGAAACATTTGCTGATATGAAAGATGGCGCTAAGTACACTGTAGAACTTGATGGTGTAGCTAAAGAATTTACAGCAACTGATGGTGTTGTTACTGACGTAAATGTAACACCTGTCACAATCCCTGCAAATACAAAGGGAACTGAGATTAAGGGACAGACTGTTGATAAAGACGGTATTGTAATTGATGAGTTTAAGGTAAGTGAAGCTTCTTCAAAGAATGCAGAGTTAAACCTTTCTACAACTCAGGGATATGTAGACGGCGATAAGCTTGTTCTTCCTACAGTTGGAAACAAAGGAACAGCAGAAGTTAAGTATCATACATATAAGTTTGATACAAACGGAAACGAAATCGGTGCATATACAAAGAAAATTGATATCACAGCAGTTGCTGAGGATGCAATTACAACAACCGGATTCAATATGACTTTTGCAGGTAAGACACCTAATTGGGATAAAGATAAAACAACAAATCAGTTAGCAATTGGATCTGGCAAGGATGCCTATTTCAAATTTGTAGGATCTGACAATAAAGAAATTACAAATTACAGTGAGTATTTTGTTGTATCCAGTGATGATTCTATTCTTTTATTACCAAAAACTCAGTTAACTAACAGTACTACTGGTGTAACTGTAAGTGGTATTAAAGAAGGAAATGCATACATCAATGTATTAAATAAAGATGGAAAAGTAATTAAATCTTTACCAGTTGTTGTTACAGCTACTGGAAAACTTACAAATGTAACACTTGGAAATACATCTTTAACAATTTCAACAACCGCTAATATTACTAATTCTGTAAGTGTAAAGGCTGTTGATCAGTATGATAATGATATCACTGCTTCATCAACAGTTAATCCAACCGGTGTAAATGCTGATGCAACAAAAGCAATTAAGGCTGAATGGAATCCTGCTACAAAAGCTGTCGATGTTAGCGCAACCTCTTTGGCTGAAGATGGTAAGACATATACTATTAAAGTTGAAGTAAAGAATGATAATGTTACTGTAAATCGTTACTTTACTGTAAAGACTGTAAAAACAGGGATTGATGTATCAAAGGCTACAGATTTAAGAGTTGAAGTATCTGGCTTAAAAGATGGTAAAGTTGATATGGCTGTAGCTGATGATGCTGACGCAACAAAGGCTACAAAGACTGTTACTGTACAGGTGGCTGCATATGATAAGGGTGCTAAAATTGGTTATGTAGAAAATGCTACATATGAGATCAATAATGATAAGCAGTCTACTGTTACAAAGGCTTCAACAGGTGCTTCTATTTCTGTTGTTTCTTGCTCAGCACTTGGAGTTGTTTCTAAAAATCTTGAAGCTGGCAAGTCTTATACAGTAACTGTTAAAACTGCTAACAAAACTTTCACAACAACATTTGCTGTAGTAGATACTCAGGCATCTGCAACTGTTAAGGTTACAAAGAAAACAACTACAAAGACAAATGCAGCAGAGATCTTAGCTGAGACTTGTGAAGTGACTTACGATGGAAAGAAACTTGAGAATCCAGAATTTACAGTTGATCCTAAAGATGTTAAGACGGTAAGTACTTCTACTTCTACTTCTACTTATATCGCTAAGGCAAACGTAAAAGTAACAAATAAACACATTACTTACACAGTACCAGTTACTATTAACACAACATTTACAAAATAATTTATTATTGTAAATAGTTTTTATAAGACTGTCGCACTATATTATGGTGCGGCAGTTTTATAAGTTGAATAATTGATGCAGTAATTCTGAATTATAAAAATAGTACAGGAGAAATTATAATATAAGAAAATTGCTTTATTTAGATATCCGTGATGGAAACATCGTATCTTCGTATCATAATAAAAGTCAGGCTAATGATGACATGATAACCAGAAATGCTGATGTATTAACTGATGCTTTAGAACAAAATGAAATAAATGATCCGGAAATTGAAGATATTGAGGATGTCGGCTACGATGCAGATGGATTTAAAGTCGAACCATTGATATTACAAATATCAACTTTGCCGAAGATCCCGGGAAAGAAATAATGCTCGAGACTTTGGAAGGTGGAGATGAATTTTCAATTGATGAATTAAGACCTTTTATCAAATAACAAAAGAAAGCGGATAATGAGCTATGTACGATAAAATTTCGGAAGTAAAAAATAATATGAAAAGAATAATCAGAGCCAGAGGTATGACTCGCTCTGAAAAATATACCCAAATCAAACAACTGAATCAATCCCTGTCATCAACCGAACAAAACATTTTAATAAAAGAACTCCATAGAGACTGTGACTATTATAACACTCTTTCCGATATAAAAGAAATAATTACCATAGGCTTAATGGGGTTTCCACTCTTGCTTTCTATTTATAGTTTGTGGGTTGATAGAAATGGAATTAAATTTTCTGATTATACGTCAACTCTTAAGTATATTTTGGTTTTTAATATTTTCTGTCTCTTTATCTTCGTTATAACATCAACCTTAAAAAATCACTGGGTAAATAATGCAAAATATCTGCTGGATATTTTGGGAGATGAATAAAATGGACTATCCGCTGTTTAAACGATGCTCATCTACAGATTCTCTCTTCATTTCATATGCAACTAACTGTTTCAAAATTTTCCGTTATACCTCTACTGGGATTTGATATTCTGCTGATACTAAATTTTAGTTTGCACTATTTCTCTTTTACATAAAATATTTTTAGTTGTCGCAAATCATAAATTAAATCATCATATATTCCGTACATTATCCCTTCAATGAATGGAATCAAGGTATAAACTGCAACAAATATTAATATACAATACACCAATAATAATATAACATTACTAGCTCCTACATTAGATGAAGTAAATAGTTGTTGAATAATGTATATTGTGATTGGTACAATTAATACACTGAGAGCTTTAACAGGTTTTTTGATTGGCAAAAACAGATTAGCATCCTGTTTGGCTTGATTAGCTTCATCAATCAATAAGTCGATTTTTTGCGTGGTAATTGGCAAATTATTTTCTTTAAATAAATCAAGTAAAATATTCATTCTGTCTGTTGAATATTCTTTACTGTTTCGTATTAATACAGACAGGTCTCTGGTATCTGACAAACTTTTGTGCAGAAAAATTATTATGAATATGCTACCAATAAGTAATGTAATTCCAAATGCCAACTCACATTTTGCTATTTTAAAACAACAACCTATTATAATCATCAAAAAACCTATTATTACAATTATTTTTTGATAAAACGGTAACTTTCTAAAAGTAATGGTTGATTTTAACTGTTTATGTTTCTTTTTGTAACTAAGCATAAAAGTACTAAATCTCATGTTGTGTCCACCTCATAAAAAAAGAGGTTGCTTCGACAGCCTCTTTTTATAAAATGTAATTATTTTAATGTAATTGCCCCAGAATTAGAGTTTCCGGGTTTATGGGGTCAGCCCCACAAATTCTAAACTTACATGGTCTTATTTCAAAAGCAGGTGATCTTTCTCCTAAAATAAGACTACAACATCGTGCGGTCGCGCTGCTGAGAATCCGCGGTTAATTCCGATTCGGCACAATCGGGTAGGCGGATACATCAAAAATAAAATGCGGTTAGTACCTACCACAATGTGCCGTTGGACAAAAATTTACCTTATACATTCAATTTTACACCTCTATCGGGATTTGATATCCGGCCGCAGACATTTCTTTTTCAAATTCTTCTACAGAAAGATTCAGTTTCTGGGCTCCACGCACAATTCCATAATCACCTTCCTGTACGGACATAAATACTTCTTTTTTACGACCTTCTGCAAGTCCTTCCTCCCGGCCTTCCTCGCGGAGAACATCTTCATATTTCTTTTCATCAAATTCCGTAAGACACATATCACACACCTCCCTGCGATGCTGTTCCAAAAAATCTCTGAGAATATTTTCCTCTATGCATTCCCTGACGGCAAGATCAATGGCTTCTTTTAATTCCATGGACTCCCGGTATCTTTTGATCTTTGCAACAAAGACCGCGTATTCATACAGTACGTGGCAGCTGTCCATGATGGACTGATTTTTCCCGCTGTTTATGTTAATCATTGTGGCTGTCCATTCATATTCACCAGCTCCGGTATCTGTTTCAAAGGCATCCGACAACCGCAGAGTCCTTCTTTCTTCTTCCATATCTTTTTCGCTTCCATTGTAAAATACAATGTAATGGGGACGCGGAATTTTCAACAGATGCTTGCTGTACAGCCGCTCGGATCGGTGAATCAGTTTCCGGTACAGATCCGCATAATACAAAAATCCCCGGAGCGGCATATTCGGGTTATAAGAACTCTGATGTTCATAAAGGCTCAATGTTTTGTCAACAAGAAATGAAACATCATTTTTGTATTTCATGTAAATGACATCTTCCAGAGTTGTGTATTCCAGATCATCCGGATTGGTATATGAGGTATGGTTTACCGCATTATAAAGACTCAGGGCATTTTCTTTGTTTTCGCCAAACAGTTTCCGGAATACGGTGTCCTTATATTTTTTATTTACATGAATGTCATCATTTGTTTTTGTCATTGACTGTCGGGATCCCTTTCGTTAAAATCCTTTGTTTATCTACCTATATTATAGCATATGGCACAAGGATTACAACTGAAACAATTTGTCACTTATCTGTCTCTTATGCGTTAATTGTGTGTTACTTGTAGCGCTAATATTGCTTCCATTTATTTTCACAAATCCGGTATTTCCAACAGTTCCGCGGAAAATACCATGCGTATTTCCGGTTAAGGTAACTTACAAGACTTCTACAAAGAAGAGTGCTAAGGCAAAGACAAAGAAACTTACTTACACAATGAAAGTTGCTAAGGCAAGTGTTGCTTTATCTGGAGATTCAG
>ENA-OOQN01000272-OOQN01000272.1-human-gut-metagenome-genome-assembly--contig:-NODE-272-length-17528-cov-3.709724_pt1 | contig 17528 bp, 20 predicted proteins | sample MGYA00241092_ERZ501169 | MGnify/ENA primary metagenome ERZ501169 (study PRJEB25962, sample SAMEA2042489) | human gut metagenome | biome: human gut; feature: human-associated habitat; material: faeces... | reverse complement strand
AGGCACAATCACAGCCCTAAAACACCATTCCAATTATAACCGGTAACAACAGGCGTATGACAGATAATGAAAATTCACATAAAGGAGGAAGGCCGAAATCGGCAAAAGGCAAGGCACGGACAAAGACCCTGTCCACGAGGCTCACGCTTGCCGAATGGAAAACCGTCATGAAACGGATAGCCGATGCCGGAAAGAAACCGTCGCATTTCCTGCGTGATCTTCTTTTACAGGGAAAGGTCACGGCGGCACGGACACAAGAGGACAGGAAACAGATACGGATGCTGGAGGGAGGTTGCAATAACCTGAACCAGTTGGCGAAGATGGCGCACCAGCAGGGATTTCCGAGAACCAAGGAAAAAATCACCGCCTTGCTGGACGAGTTCAATAGAATCATCGCAAGGATATGATGGGCGACTTGAAGAAACGGGCGAGCTTCGCCAAGCTGGTGAACTACGTGAACAACCCGAAAAAAGCAAGGCTCATCGACAGCAAGGACGTGCGGCTTGACAGCAACGCCACCATCGCCCGAAGTATGCAGGGGCAGGCGGACGATAAACCGGGACGCAGGCTGAAAAATCCGGTGTACCACATATCGCTGGACTTCGCCCACGAGGACACCCCTAAGATAACGGATGCCCTTATGGTCGAAATAGCCCGTGAGTATATGCAACGCATGGGCATTGTGAACACCCAGTATATCGTATGCCGGCACACCGACAAGGAACACCAACACATGCACATCGTGGCCAACAGGGTGGACAATGACGGGAACACCATAAGTGACCGGAACGATGCCATACGCAACGTGGCGGTGTGCAAGGCTCTCACACGGGAGTACGGGCTGCATTTCGCCAAAGGCAAGATGAAAGTGAAACGTGACCGGCTGCGTGGCAAGGACAAGGTGAAATACCAAATCTATGATGCTATCAAAGCTGCCTTGCCACGTTGCAGCAGTTGGGCGGAATTGTGCGAAAGGCTGGCCCGACAGGGTATTGAAACCAGCTTCAAGTTTGACCGTCGAAACGGCAAAATCATCGGCGTGTCGTTCACCAAAGACGAGGTTTCGTTCAGCGGCTCACGGATAGACCGGAGCATGGGATTTTATAAAATAGACAGTCTGTTGGGCGGACGTATCATTGACAATGTGGAATGGAGAAACAATCTGCATGGCAACACCCGGCAAATGGATGAAGCCGGGACAGACAAGGCGGCCATATATACGGATGAACCGTTTGAACAGGCTGCGAACCCCACTTATACCGATAACCATGCAGAACCCTACGGCAACGGGGACTTTGCCGATACCGGTTCAGGTGCAAACATAGTCCAAGCGGGTATCGGCGTGCTTATCGAGTTGTGCGTCCAGCCGCACCAAGCCAAGGTCTCATCTGGCGGCGGTGGAGGAAATGAAAGCGGCTGGGGTGAGAATGACAAGGAAAAGGACAAACTTAAACCAAGAAGGAGAAGAAGATGAAAGACGAAATGCAAAATCTCATAGACCTCATAGGGGCATTGGCCGAGGACATCGAGGCAATCAAGGCGAAGTTGAACGTAAAGGGTACTTCGGACAAGGACGAGGCGGTGAAAAGGCTGGCGGTGAAGCTGGAGCCTGTCATACGTTTCTTTGGCGGCAGCACGCCGACGAACATCAATGAGATTTTCAAAAGCAAGGACGCCATAGAGGATTACAAAAAATCCTTGGGCGACGAAATGGTTGTCAGTTGGCTGGCATACACCAAAGCCGACGAGAAGGATATGCGCGAACGCGGCATACCGACCACGAAAGACCTCTTGTCAGACATACGCAAGATGCTGGCGGAGCATATAGATGAAGGCAAGCGGATTTCGGAAAGCGGACAGCAAAACCAACGGCGGACGAATGGATTTCTGCGCCCGTTAAAATTCAGTTCCATATCCAAGCGGATAAAATCCTTATGGCGCAAAATCCCCTATGGATGGTACAAGAACCCTTACGCATGGGCAAGCATCGCTTGTACGCTTGTATTCTTCGGTCTGTTTGCCGTCAGTTGGACGCAATGGCATGAATACCGGGAGGAAAACAGACGGCTGAAAACAGTTGCCGACAAACACCAAGTGACTACGGTTATGCTTAAAGAGATGTACCCGGAGCTGGCTGTTACCGTCGGGGCATACGAAAAATTGTCGGAAACGGTCGGCGTGGATTCCACATTGGCCATATTTTGGAAACAGGTCAAAGCCGTTAGAAAGGATTTCAAAAATCGAAACAAATAAATCAAGAAAGAGTCAAAAAGGTGTGGACAATAGAGTTCTTGAAATATGACAAGTATATATAATCAAAAAAGGATATTGTTACTCAAGACGATCAGTCATGGAATGTACGATTTATCCGCGCAATGCCGTAAAGCAAAAATTCCGCATCACGGAAGACGAACCCAGCATACGGATAAATTCCCTTGCGGATACTTTCATGTAAGAGTTTTTCAGAACATGTATGCAACCTTCCATATCGTTTTCCGGCACGTCAAGGGGGACAGCCACAAGCTCCCTTTCGTCTATCACGGTGGATTCCGACAATATCGTGATATAATTGCTTTCACGTATGACCTTGAAAAGAAGATGCACATTATTCATTTCTATCTTCACTTTAAAATGATGACCCGTATTGGCAAGTGTCTTTTCCAAAGCGTTACGTGCCTGCATCCCCTTTGCAGGCAAGGCAAAATCGAAACGGTCTATGTCACCGAATGTCACGGACTTGTATTTGGCTATCGGGTGTTGCTCGTTCACGATGGCTGCCAGACGGTTGTTGAAAAGCACATGGCTTTCGACATGTTCATCACGCACAGAGGGCCTGAAAGCCAAAACGAAGTCAAGTTCATGCCGCACCAGTTTGTCCATGAGTTCTTCCATGGACGCATAGCAAACATTCAGTTTCACATTAGGATACTTCTTGAGGAAGTCCATCAGGGTTTCCGTGGCTATGGAACAGAAAGAGAACGTGGCACCGATATTCAACTCTCCCGTAAGCAGGGACTTCAGTTCCTGCAACCTGAGCACACAGGTATTTGCGCTGTTGACGGTATCACGTGCTAAGGGGAGCAGGGTGTGTCCCGCCTCCGTAAGCATCACCTCATGGCTGTTACGCTGGAAAAGTTTTTGGTCGAGTTCCCTTTCCAACTGAATTATCTGCTGTGAAAGCGTACTTTGTGTTATGAACAGTTCTTTGCTGGCCGAGGAGAAATTCAATGTCTCTGCCACTTTCAGGAAGTATTTTAATTGCCGTAATTCCATATGTATATTATTTAGTGATTACAAAAATACGATTTTCACCGTTATAAAAAGTACATTTCCATACCGTTATATCAATTCCTGCTATCGCATTTGCCGATAGCATGGTTTTGTGGGTCATACGAAATGAAAGCAGAACCATATTGCGAAAAGAGGTTCACCCCCGAACTTCCTACATTTAGGGAAGCAATCATGCAGCGTTATCTATCGTTTCAGCCAAAAGCCGCATTCGATAAAAAGCATAACAACCATAATTTTATCCGATGGCAATATCTTACCTTTACAACCCAAAAAGAAAATATAAGTAATTGAAGATAGCATTGGAATATGTAGTAACATACTCCATAGGTGTGCTTGGGGGGGGGTGATATTCGCTTTCATAGCACTGAAATACATTCTTTGAATCAATACCGGGAAGGAAGATGAGAAGTCAAAAGCATAAAAGATAGGAATATGTCAACGAACAGCGAACCGAACATAACCGCCGGATTGAACCACAAGCTCGACTTGCTGCTACGCACAGGTTGCCTGCTGGTGGAGAGTGCGGCAGACACAAGCCGCATCATCCGCAACATGAAGCGCACCGCCGCCTACTTGGGGCTTGCGGAAGAGAACCTGCACATCTACGTGAACTACAACATGCTGATGGTGAACTTCTCCGACGACACGCATTCATACACGAAGTTCAAGCGTTGCGAGCACCACGGCATAGACATGACAGCCATATCGAAAATAAGCAACCTCTCCTGGCGGGCCATCAAGGAGGACTACATGGCGGAACAATACGAAGAGGAGCTTGACCGCATAGCCAAAAGCAAGCGCAACTATACTCCTTGGCAGGTGGCCATCGGGAGCGGATTTGCCTGCGGCGGTTTCTGTATACAGTTCGGGTGCGACTGGATTGCATTCCTATACGCTTCCATAGCCGCCATCCTCGGCTTCCGCCTCCGGCTATGGCTCAATTCAAAAGGCAGCAACACCTACTTCAACATCGGATTGGCAGCATTCGTGTCCACGCTGATAGCGTGGCTTTCCGGATTACTTTCCACTACCGACGGGATGGTATCCACCTTGCCTGCGTTCATGGTTTCGTCCACTCCGTGGCACCCGCTCATGGCCTGTGCCTTGTTCATCGTGCCGGGCGTGCCGCTGATTAACTTCGTGAACGACATGCTTTCCGGCTACGTGCAGGTAGGCATCACAAGGGCAGTGAACACGTTGCTGATGGTACTTGCGATGGCTTTCGGTATCGCTTTCGCCATACAGGTGTGCGGCATAGACAACTTCGTGAAAGACCTGTCCATGACCCCGCACCACAATTATATAGAGTATTCCATCGCTGCGGCCGTCTCTGCCATGGGCTTCTCCATGATATTCAACATACCGAGACGGTTACTTTGGGTGGTGGCAATAGGCGGCATCATAGCCGTATGTACCCGCAACTTCGTGAGCCTCGGCGCAAGCAGCGGAAACATCGGTCTCGATATGGGAGCCACCATCGGCTCATTTGCAGGTTCCGCCCTTATAAGCATAATCTGCACACGTGCCATGTACTGGTTCCATACGCCCCATCACTGCCTTTCCATCCCCAGCGTGATACCCATGATACCGGGCGTACTGATGTACCGCGCCCTGTTCGCATTCATCGACATGCAGGGTGTCATAGGGGAAGTGACAATGGGTATGAACAATGCCATACGCGCATCGCTCATCATCTTGTGCATAGCCATCGGCGTGGCGATACCCAACATCTTCTTCCGCAGCATGACATTCCCGAAAAGGGAGCGAAAACTGCTTGACATGCTCATTGAGCGCAGAAAACGGCATGGCTTGTTCGTAGACTTGAACAAGTTGGAATAAGTGGGATCTCCAATCCATAAATAAAAATCTATCATAACAAAAAACGTCCGCATGGCGTGAAGACCGCCTGCGGACGTTACGGCGGTGAAAAACTTTATTTCTTGTGCCTTTATTCCCCCCAGACTTCCTCCGCAATCTCCTTTACCAGCTTTATTTTCGCCCATTGTTCTTCTTCTGTCAGCTTGTTGCCTATCTCGCAGGAGGCGAAACCGCATTGCGGACTGAGGTACAGGCGGTCGAGCGGGATGTAGCGCGAAGCCTCTTGTATGCGGGCTATCACGGCCTTCTTGTCTTCAAGTACGGGGCTTTTTGTAGTCACAAGGCCGAGCACCACTTTCTTCCCTTCGGGCACGTGTACAAGCGGTTCAAAACCTCCCGAACGCTCATCGTCAAATTCCAGATAGAAGGCATCCACGTTCTCGCGGGCGAACAGGGTTTCCGCCACGGAATCATATGCACCCCGGCACGCCCATGTGGAATGGTAGTTGCCCCGACACACGTGCGTGTTTATGGCCAGCCCTGCGGGGCGCCCTTCCAGCGCAAGATTGTTCACCCGCAGGTAAGTCTCTTTCAAGGTTTCCACATCGTAGCCCGAACCGGCCATCGATGCCCAGAACTTACTGTCACACACCATGCCCCATGTGCAGTCGTCCAATTGTATGTTGCGGCATCCTGCGGCGTGCAGGTCACGTATCACGGTGCGGTAGGCACGGGCTATGTCCTGAACGAGTTCTTCATGGTCAGGATATACGGCAGCGGTGTTCTTGCCGTTGTCCTCACGGAACAGTTCGGCATAGAACTGTGCCGGAGCGGGGATAGTCTGGCGGGCCACCACGCCATCCGTCTCGAATTGCTTGATGTATTTGAAGTGTTCCACAAAGGGATGGTTCTCCCCGGAAATCTTGCCGCTCAGCGCGAGAGAGCCATGCGTGGTCTCCTCGCCGTGGAAGAAATAGCCATGGTCGAGTTCGATGTGCTCTACCCCTCCGAACCCCCACATGAAGTCCAAGTGCCAGTAGCTGCGGCGGAACTCCCCATCGGTTATCACTTGTAATCCTGCTGCTTTTTGCTTTTCTACCAAAGCGGCGATGCACTTGTCTTCCACTTGTGCCAGTTCTTCAGCCGAAATTTCTCCTTTCTCGCGTTTTGCCCTTGCCTCCTTTATCTCTTCGGGGCGGAGGAAGCTGCCCACTATGTCCGCACGGAACGGTGCGTTTAAAATGTCTTTGCTCATTTTTTATTTCATTACTTATTTGTTACAATCATCTGGATATTGTGTAAAATTGTCTATTTGGACAAAATAGACATGGCAATCCTGCACTTATTGCATAAGATTCTCGATTGACTGCCATGTGATAAAATCATTGGGAGTAGTCTTTCCGCATCTTATGCGCTGCGAGTACCATCTTGATTAGTGCTTTCTCGGTTTCGTCCCAACCTCGTGTCTTCAGACCGCAGTCAGGGTTTACCCATAAGTATTCGGGACGAATGTAGCGGACTGCCTTATGGAGCAGTTGGAGAATTTCCTCGATGTCGGGTACGCGGGCAGAGTGGATGTCGTACACACCCGGTCCTATCTCGTTGGGATAGCGGAAATCACGGAACACATTGAGCAATTCCATCTGGGAACGGGAACATTCAATGGTTATGACATCTGCATCCATGCGGGCTATGTGCTCGATAATGTCGTTAAACTCCGAGTAGCACATGTGAGTGTGTATTTGAGTTTCGTCTTTCACACCTGAGCTTGAGATGCAGAAGCAGCGAACGGCCCATTCCATATATTCTTCCCAATCGCAGTGACGGAGTGGAAGCCCCTCGCGGATGGCAGGTTCGTCAATCTGGATAATCTTGATGCCGGCTTTCTCTAAGTCGCACACCTCGTCACGGACAGCAAGAGCGATTTGCTGACAGGTGACGGAGCGTGGTTGGTCGTTGCGTACGAACGACCACTCCAAGATGGTGACAGGACCGGTGAGCATTCCTTTCATCGGACGGCTGGTGAGTGATTGGGCAAAAGTACTCCAACCTACGGTCATGGGATGGGGACGCGACACGTCGCCGAAGATGACGGGCGGCTTCACGCAGCGCGAGCCATAGCTCTGTACCCAGCCGTTTTGTGTGAAAGCGAAGCCGTCGAGTTGCTCGCCGAAGTATTCCACCATATCGTTACGTTCAAACTCGCCATGTACCAATACGTCAATATCGGCCTGTTCTTGCCAATGCACGCAACGCTCGGTTTCTTCTTTCAATAGTTTGTCATATTCCTCCGCTGTGATTTCCCCTTTCTTGAACTTGGAACGCCATGCCCTTACCTCTTTCGTCTGGGGGAACGAGCCAATAGTGGTCGTAGGGAATAGCGGCAGATGTAACACCTCTTGCTGGGCGGTACGACGCGCTTCGAAAGAAGTGTGTCGGCGGGTATCAGCTTCGGTTACTTTCGATGTGCGCTTGGCTACGGTTGCATTGTGAATCAACGGCGACACCTGCTTGTCGGCTATGTCTGCTTTATTTGCGGCCAGTTTGCGCAGACTTTCTGCCGAAGGAGCATCGGATAACAAATCTTTGAGTAAAGTCAGCTCGTCGACTTTCTGCCAGGCGAATGCCAACCACTTCTTGATAGGGGCAAGGCTGGTATCTTCTTTAGTTTCCAACTCTAAATCGTAGGGTACATGCAGGAACGAGGATGAGCCGGCTACGAACACGCGCTCCGCTCCCAAGCGTTCCACCACACGACGGATAAAATCCAGAGATGCGGTCAAATCGTTTTTCCAGATATTGCGGCCATCCACCACGCCAATCGAGAGAGACTTGCCAGCTGGCAGTTGGTTGAGCACATTGTCCAGCTGTTGCGGGCAGCGTACCAAATCGATGTGCAAGGCATCAACGGGCAATTTGGCAGCCAATTCCGTATTGTCACGCAGTCCCTCAAAGTAGGTGGCTATCATTAGTTCCAATCTGGTGTGCTGCCGCAGGGCTTCATAGGCTTTGGAATAGGCTTCTTTGGCATCATTGTCCAAATCCAACACAAGGAAAGGTTCGTCTATTTGCACCCAATGCGCCCCCGCTTCTTCTAATTGTTGCAGCAATTGGATATACACGGGCAACAGCCTATCAAGTAGCTCCAACCGATTGAAACCCTCTTCCTTCTCCTTGCCTAGCAGCAAGTACGACACGGGGCCAATCAATACGGGCATGGTCTGTATGCCAAGCTCCGCAGCTTCCTTGTATTCGTCCACAGCCTTGGTGTCGAACAGGGTAAATGTTTGTTCCTTCGTAAATTCCGGTACTATATAATGGTAGTTAGTGTCGAACCATTTTGTCATTTCCATTGCTATGACATCCTTGCCATCTTTCTGTTCTCCACGAGCCATTGCGAAGTAAAGTTCCAACTTGTCGGATTGCAGAATATTATAGCGTGTAGGGATAGCTCCAACGGCAAGTGTCATGTCTAGCACTTGGTCGTATAGTGAGAAATCGTTGCTCGGAATAAGGTCAATGCCTTCCGCTTTCAGTCTTTCCCAATTTTCTTTGCGCAAAGCTTTTCCTTCCTCCAGCAATTCTTTTTTCGTCACCTTGCCCGCCCAAAACGCTTCGCATTTTTTTTCAATTCACGCTGCTTGCCAATGCGCGGAAATCCCAACACATGGCTACGGAGAGCAACGCTCCTATTTTGAATATTGTCGGTATTCATTTTTTTATTTATTGAATTAAATTGTTAATATGTTATTTCTGTTACTTCTTCTCTTCAAAAGCCTGCTTTCATGTTGCAAAATTACCAAATCCACCCCAAATAGAAAAACAATTTGGTAAAATCAGAAAATTATCCTATTTTTGCAGCGATAAAGTATAATTTACAGAATATTATCCTTTAATTCAGCAAAAAAATACAAAATGGACAGATACGAAGATTTGGACAATACGGACATTGCCATACTGCGCATTTTGCAAGAGAACTCCCGGCTGACCGCCAAAGAACTTGCGGCAAAAATACATCTGTCTCCCTCCCCAGCTTTCGAACGCCAAAAACGATTGGAAAGGGAGGGGTATATAAAAGGATATATGGCTGTTGTGGATGCGGAGAAGGCAGGCAATGGAATACTGGTGCTATGCAACATCCGGCTAAAACAGCACACGGAGGAACTTATACAGCAGTTCATGGATGCCGTGCAGGGCATCGAGGAAATCACAGAGTGCTTCAACACCAGCGGTGATTACGATTTCCTTATAAAGGTCTATGCCAAGGACATGAAGGACTACCAGCAGTTCATGCAGCACACGCTGGGCAGGATGGAATGCGTGGGCAGCCTGCACAGCGTCTTCGTCATAGACGAGACCAAAAACACCCACGGCGTGACAATCCGCAGGAAAGAATAGATTCACTTACTTTGAAAAGAACTTACTGATTCGGGTTACCGCTTCAATCTTGGTATCCATTACCACATCGGCATATACCTGCGTCGAGCGTATGTTGGTATGACCGAGCAGCTTGCCAACCGTATAAAGGTCGCCCCCGGCTGCCAGTGACAGCGTGGCAAACGTGTGGCGGCTGGTATGGTAGCTGACGTTCTTTTCTATTCCTGCGGCTACGGCTGACTTTTTAAGACATCTGTCGCAGGCACTTAGGCTTGTCATATCAAATACCCTTTGCCCCGGTTTGCAACCGTTTCTATCCGGCAACCATTTCAATGCCGATTGATTTAGTGGTATTGTTACCTGTTTTCCGGTCTTTCGCATCGCACGGATTGAAACCACCAGCCCGCTATCGACTTGCTTTATATCCCGCCATGCCAGCGTACAGACATCACTGTACCGCAATCCCGTAAAGCAGCAGAACAGAAACGCCCGTCTGGTCGTTTCATTGGTGGTCGGAGCTGCGGCAAGTGCAAGCAGTTCTTCTTTCGTGAGATAATCCCTCTCGACTTGTTGTTTGGCTATCCGCTCGTGTTTACCCAAAGCATAGAAAGGGTTACTATTCATTATACCCTCACTTACCGCTGCATTGAGCATACGCACCAGTATTGCCTGATGAAGATGTAACGTACATTGCGACATCTCTTTCGGGTTGTCCGGTGATTTCGTGTTCCGGTAGGTGTTTTGCATGAAGTCGAGCAACCCGGCAATGAATTTCTTGTCTATTTTCGACATCAGGTAGCGAGGTCTGCGGCGGTATTGCAAATACGCCTTTATTATATTGACAGTGGAACGGTAATTGTGATAGGTTGATTGGGAGTAAGACGGGCTACGTCTGATCCCCTCTATATAATCGTTAAGCCAGTCGGCAAAAATCCGTTTGGGTAGCTGGAGTGTTTTGCCGTCCTCTGTTTCCGTTTCGTTCTCATCAATGCCGAGCAGACGTTTCGATTTAATCTCGTTCGCCTTTGCCATAGATGCGTCATTGAGCCGCTTTGCGTCGGGTGCATCGTCCGGCACGAGGAACAAATTTAGGTACTCGCTCCACCTTTCCCCCTTTTCGTAGAAATCGAGGTATATCGAGCGGCTTCCCGTTTTCAATGCTCTTGTGCGTATCGTTATTTTCATCTGTTTCCCTCTGTTTATGGTTATTTAGAAAAGAAGTCATCAACGAGATTAACCGTTTCCACTTTCTTTTTATCTACAATCTTGGCGTAAATGGATGTGGTGTTTACGTTGGAGTGTCCGAGCAGTTTCGATGTCGTGTATATGTCCGCACCGAGCGTCAGCAGCATAGTGGCGTATGTATGGCGGCTGCAATGGTAGGTTATATGTTTGGTTATCTTTGCATCCTGCATCCATTTTTCTATATTCCGTTCAATATTCGATGTCCCGGCTGGTAACATGAAAATCGGTTCTTCATTGTCCTCTTTGGGGTTAAGACAGTCGATAGCCTCTTTTGATAACGGCACGTTTACTATTTTTTGCGTCTTTTCCATTTTCGTCCTTACAAACAAGGTCTTACCGTCGGGTGCTTTGACAATCTTACTCCATGTCAGCGAGCGCACATCGCCAAGACGAAGCCCGGTAAAGCAGGAAAACAGAAAGGCCCGTTTCACATCCCCGTGCGGACAGGGAGCCGCCATAATCGCTTTCATTTCTTCCAGTGTGAGATATTCCCTTATGCTTTCCGACAGCTGATATTTCTCTTTTGAACTTATGGACTTCAGAGGATTGGCAGACAGAATGCCGTCCCGCACCGCTTTGTTCAACGCTCCGTTCAAAACCGCCTGATGATGATGCGCCGCCCCGTTGCTTATGACACTGCCGTCCTTGCGTACCCCGTTCTTTGCATAACGTAAAAAGTCTATGAAGCCCCGGCAGAAATCAACGTCCACGTTTGCCAAAACAATATCCGGGCGATTGGTTTCTTTTAGATACGTTTCGATTTTCCCCCGCAAATCACGCCTCCCTTTGAGAGTGGATGCAGAAAAACCGAATTTCTCCTGCTCGTATTCTTTCAGAAAATCGACAAGTGTAATGCATGACCGCTTTACCTTGTTCCACTGGCGCACGCCGTGGTTCTGTAATGCCAAAATACGCTCGGCTTTGATTTTATCCGCTACTTGCCTTGCGTGGATGTTCTGTTGGCGGTCAAGCGGTGTCAATTCGGGCACAAGGTATAAACCGAGTGATTCAACCTTGCGCACTCCTTTCACATAGACATCGAGATACAAGCTCATGTTCCCGTTAGCCAGTTTGCGCTGGCGAACCCGGACGGGCTCTTTTACTTTCTGTACTTTCTTCGGTCGTGCCATGATATTTTTTCCTTTCTTGATATTTCTTTTTTCGTCGGCAGATTTCCCCTGCCTTACGAGTACAAAAATACCTCTAATATTTGTTTCGTGCAACAAATATGCAACAAAATATCGTTAAAACATCGCCTCTATATATCTTCATTGACAAAATCAGAAAACGCAATAAGTGTCTAATATACAATATACTTTATTACTTTCTTTTCTTATCATATGATTATATTTTCTGTATTGAAAGCCTATACTTCGTCGGCTTCTATGTGCTACTGTTATTCGACATTGTACTGTGCATACAGGTAGAAAACCTGACGGCAATCACAGCAAGCGAACAGACAATGGCGGCCTACTTGCAAAACAGCTTCTTCTCCGCCGGCTACTTGATGGCGGCAAGTATCGTGGCACTGAAATGCCTAAACCTCGTGCCGGACTTGGCAGCATGGATGATACCTGAAGGCGACACGGCCTTCTCTACACGGAACTTTGGAGAAGGTGTGGCGCAGCAGGCCAAAATGACGGCTACGGGCGGTATCGGCTCGATGATGAGATAATGATAAACCTAATATTAAATATCCAAAAGATGAATGTACAACAGAAAATTGAGAAATGGTGCAGGAACGAGCGTTTCGTGCACTATGCAAATGAACGCATAAGCGAAGAACTCGTTTATGCACCTAACCACCGAATTGATCCGGAATATGAAGAACTGGACGAAGCCATTACATGGGACAACCGATATATTGTCCCTATGATGACTTACCTTACCTATCGTCTGCAACTGGTCAAATTGCAGAAAAATGCCAAGAATCGAAACCGCCGTGTCTGGTGGATATTCGTGCATGTAATCATGCGGGAAGATTACACACAGCTTTTTGACGGGAAGTTCGAAAAATTTCTGACGGAGTTGCATGATACAGTCATGACAATGTTACATGACGAATACACACGATTGTCTAACAAGAAAAAATAAAGGTATATGGTCATCAAACATTTGGAGAATAAAATCCGACTGGTGGGCATCATCTGCACTGCTTTTCTTGCAGGGTGTATCATCATCAGCGTATCAAGTATCTGGACTGCCCGGACAATGGTGACGGACGCGCAGAAAAAGGTGTATGTGCTGGACGGAAATGTACCTATACTCGTAACCCGCACGACGATGGACGAAACACTGGACGTGGAGGCCAAGAGCCACGTAGAAATGTTCCACCATTACTTTTTTACTCTCGCACCGGACGACAAATACATCCGCTATACGATGGAAAAAGCGATGTACCTGGTCGATGAGACGGGACTGGCACAGTACAATACCCTCAAGGAAAAGGGATTTTACTCCAATATATTGGGTACGAGCGCGGTGTTCTCGATATTCTGTGACAGTATCTCCTTTGACAAAAAGAATATGGAGTTCACCTACTATGGTCGGCAGCGAATCGAGCGCCGGAGTAATATCCTGATGCGCGAACTGGTTACGGCAGGGCAACTTAAACGTGTGCCGAGAACGGACAATAATCCGCATGGACTGCTCATAGTAAACTGGCGCACATTGCTGAACAAAGATATCGAGCAAAAAACAAAGAGTAACTATTAAATCACCAAAGATATGAATATCAAAGGATTCAAACGGATGTTGTTCGGCGAGAAGATGCCGGACAAAGATGACCCGCAGTACAAGGAACGCTACGAGCGAGAGGTGCAGGCCGGGCATAAATTCGCCAAGGCGGCCAAGGTGCAGGGCTTTGCCAACGCACACCGGACGCTGTTTCTGGTCATCGTCTTTACATTCGTCATCGGAGCTTTCGTATGGAACGCCTACCGCTTGGTAACTGTGTACAGACACAGTCCGGTAAGTCGCACGGCGACGGAAAAGCAGGATTCAGTGCTTCGGGAACGGCACAAGCTGTTGCAGGAAGTCGAAATAAGGGAACATAAAAACAGAGGGGACAAACCATAGTAAAAAGAGTACTTATGAATACACGGCTTGAAAAATCAGTCCGTTCGTCAGACGAATGGTACACGCCAAAGGAGATACTGGACGCATTGGGCAAATTCGACCTTGACCCTTGCGCTCCCATCCATCCGTTGTGGCCGACTGCCGAGGTCATGTATGACCAGAACATAGATGGGTTGTCCCAGATATGGGAAGGGCGTGTGTGGCTCAATCCTCCCTATTCGCGTCCTCTTATCGAGCTATTCGTCCGGAAATTGGCAGAACATGGCAACGGCATTGCATTATTATTCAACCGTTGCGATTCCAAAATGTTTCAGGACGTCATCTTTCCAAAAGCGACGGGAATGAAATTCCTACGCCACCGCATCCGATTCTACCGACCAGGCGGAGCACGAGGTGACTCTCCCAGTCGCGGTAGCATCCTATTAGCTTTCGGAGAAGACAACGCAGAGATACTGAGAAATTGTGCCATTGAAGGCAAATATGTACAACTCAATTAAAAGATGTATAATGAAGATATTGGAGAAAATCAATTTTCGCCAGCCGAAATATATGCTTCCCGCCATCCTTTATTTCCCCCTGCTCGGCACGTCTTATTTCATCTTCGACCTGTTTCAGACAGAAACGATAGAAATACAAGACAAGGCGTTGCAGACGACGGAGTTCCTAAACCCCGAATTGCCGGGGGCACAGATCAAGGACGATGGCATAGGCAGCAAATACGAGAATATGGCGAAATCATGGGGTAAGATACAAGACTACTCCGCTGTAGATAACATAGACCGGGAAGAACCCGATAAAAACAAGGAAGAGTATGAATCGAAATACACGCAGGACGACATCGACCTGCTCACGGAAGAACAACAGGAAAAAGCAGCGGCAGCGGAAATTGCCTCTGCCAAGACACGAGAACAGGAAGCACTTGCCGAACTGGAGAAAGCACTCGCAGAGGCGAGACTGAGAGGGCAAAACGCGACTGTACCCCCGGCAGAAACGGACACGGCCAACATTGCTCCACCACAAGGAGCAGCAGCCTCCGGAACCATCAACGAAGAGAGCCGGGCTGTGAAAACGCCATCAGCGGACGAACCGCCCAGCGAGGTGGTACGCAAGGTGAAGACAACCTCGGACTACTTTAACACACTGTCGAAGAATGTCCGTGAACCGAAACTCATCCAAGCCATCATTGACGAGAACATCAAAGCGGTGGACGGCTCGCGCGTGAGGTTGCGCCTGCTTGACGATGTGGAGATTGGCGAGTGTGTGATAGCAAGGGGAACATACCTGTACGCTACGGTAAGCGGATTCTCATCCGGGCGCGTGAAAGGTAATATCAGCAGCATCCTCGTGAATGACGAATTGGTGAAAGTGAGTCTCTCACTCTATGATACAGATGGCATGGAGGGGCTGTATGTGCCCAACAGCCAATTCCGGGAAACGAGCAAGGATGTAGCAAGCGGGGCAATGTCGGGCAATATGAACATGAGTATGGGAAGTACAACAGGAAACAGCCTTGCACAATGGGGGATGCAGGCGGTGAACAATGCCTACCAGAAAACAAGCAATGCCATTAGCAAAGCTATCAAGAAAAACAAAGTCAAGTTGAAATACGGAACTTTCGTGTATTTAGTGAACGGACAGGAAAAAAGGAATTAAAACGATGATGACATGGAAACAGATTTATCAGAATATCACAAAGGTACGGATGGGCTTTATTATGCGGACTATATAGCCCCAAATAAAGCCGAAACATTTATCGGAAAACTTGTGAGTACCGAATGGTGGCATCACAGAGGGCAGTTTGCCCTAATATGCAACTTCCGAACAGAAGACAGACGGAGGATTGCCTTATTCGCTTTTCAAAAACATACCGGTTTTTACGGACCAAGATACGGGAATGTTAATTTCAAAACAGTGGAGAAGGGCACTCTTTGGCAATGTGAAATCCAAATGACCCGGACGAGACGTTGTACTTGGGCGCGTGCCAGGCAGATAAAGAAATGAAGCGAAATAGGGAAAAGAAATCAATATAAATATTTTTAATCATGTGCCTATGAAATCTTCAAACTACTTAAAAAAAATATACGGGAATCCGACAGATGAAAAATATACACCGGGATATGGTGTATTACCCATTATCAAATATATACCTGAAGGCAAGATAGTCTGGTGTCCTTTCGATACGAAGCACAGTGAGTTTGTGCAGAAATTCAAGGATGCCGGTTTCCATGTCGTGTATTCCCATATCTATAACGGACAGGATTTTTTCAACTATGAACCGTCCCAATGGGATATACTCGTATCCAATCCTCCTTTCAGCCGGAAAGTGGAAGTCTTCGAACGCTGTCTGAAACTCGGAAAACCATTCGCCTTGCTGATGTCCAACTATTGGCTGAACAACGTAACACCCTGCCGACTTTTCCAGAATACTGATCTGGAATTACTCATGTTCGATAAACGTATTCAGTTCGGAAAAGGGAAAAACGTACCGTTCAACAGCAGCTATTTCTGCCATAAAATACTTCCGAAACAAATCATATTCGAACAGATAGATGTTACGGACAAATCTCCAAGTTGTATGCAGGATGACATCCCAGATAAGGCAAATATCAATCCGCAAGAGAATAAAGCAATCATGAATTTTCAATTATAACTCTGTATTTCAATGAAAAGGAATTTATTTGGCATTATGCTTCTATCAGGTATTTCCATTTTACCGAAAGCTAACGCACAAACTACCTACGAAGAAATGGAACAACTGACGGTGAACGAACAGATAACAACTGTCATCACGGCATCGGAACCGGTGCGTTTCGTGGATATTTCCACTGACAAGGTGGCGGGCGATCAGCCCATTGACAACATCATTCGCCTAAAGCCCAAGGAAAGCGGACACGAGGATGGTGAAATACTCGCCATCGTCACCATTGTGACGGAACGATACCGCACACAATACGCACTGATTTATACCACAAGGATGAAAGAGGCAGTAACGGATAAGGAGATATTGCTGCAAGAGCGTAATGCGTACAACAATCCGGCAGTCTCAATGTCCGCTGCCGACATGACACATCATGCACGGCGCATCTGGAACTCACCTGCAAAAATCCGCAACGTAGCTACCAAAGCACACCGCATGGTGATGCGTCTGAACAATATCTACTCGGTGGGTGACTACTTCTTCATAGACTTTTCCATCGAGAACAAGACGAACATCCGTTTTGACATTGATGAGATACGGATAAAGCTGACAGACAAGAAACTCGCCAAGGCAACCAACGCACAGACTATCGAACTGACACCTGCCCTGGTTCTGGAATCGGGCAAGACATTCAGACACGGCTATCGGAATGTGATTGTCGTGAAAAAGATGACCTTTCCCAATGACAAGCTACTGACCATCGAAATGACGGAGAAACAGATTAGTGGCCGTAACATCAGTCTGAACATCGACTATGAGGATATACTGGCGGCAGATTCGTTCCATGCAGATTTATTGGAGGAGGAATGACTATGAAAAAGACAATCATCGTGATAATTACCTGCGTGTGTATCGCTGCAAGTGCAAATGCACAACAAGGTAGCGGACGCCTCTCGCTTGGCACAGGGCTACTCTACAAGAACGGCATGGATATAACGCTCGCCTACGAACACGAAATGAACTATCGCCATACGTGGGAGTTCTTCGTCAACGGCTATCTACAATGGGCAGAGTGCGCTTC
>ENA-OOQN01000265-OOQN01000265.1-human-gut-metagenome-genome-assembly--contig:-NODE-265-length-17857-cov-2.359173_pt1 | contig 17857 bp, 13 predicted proteins | sample MGYA00241092_ERZ501169 | MGnify/ENA primary metagenome ERZ501169 (study PRJEB25962, sample SAMEA2042489) | human gut metagenome | biome: human gut; feature: human-associated habitat; material: faeces... | reverse complement strand
AAGCCGGTCTGGCTTTCCTCCTGTTTCTTTGATGGAATTTATGAGTTCATGCTCATCAGAAATTCTTCGTTGTCTTTTGTCTTTTCCAGCCGGTCCTTGACAAAGTCCATAGCTTCTATCGGGTTCATGTCCGACAGATACTTTCTCAGGATCCACATGCGGTCGAGCGTAGTCTTGTCAAGCAGCAGGTCGTCGCGTCTTGTGCTGGAAGCAACGATGTTTACAGCCGGGAAGATACGCTTGTTGCTCAGGTTCCGGTCGAGCTGGAGCTCCATGTTACCTGTACCCTTGAACTCTTCGAAGATTACTTCGTCCATCTTCGAACCGGTATCGATCAGGGCGGTAGCGATAATGGTCAGTGAACCTCCGCCTTCAATGTTGCGGGCAGCACCGAAGAAGCGTTTGGGTTTGTGCAATGCATTGGCGTCCACACCACCGGAAAGAACCTTGCCGGAAGCCGGAGATACAGTGTTGTATGCACGGGCCAGACGGGTGATAGAGTCGAGGAAGATGACAACATCGTGACCGCATTCTACCAGTCTCTTGGCTTTTTCCAATACGATTCCGGCGATCTTCACGTGGCGCTCTGCCGGTTCGTCGAAGGTAGAAGCGATGACTTCTGCGTTGACGCTGCGTGCCATGTCGGTTACTTCTTCCGGACGTTCGTCAATGAGCAGCATGATCATGTAGACTTCCGGATGATTGGCTGCAATGGCGTTGGCAATGTCCTTCATCAGGATAGTCTTACCGGTTTTGGGCTGTGCCACGATAAGCGCACGCTGTCCTTTACCGATAGGAGCGAACAGGTCTACGACACGTGCCGAGAGATTGTCGTCGTATCCTTTGCAGAGTTTGAACTTTTCGTCGGGGAAAAGCGGAGTCAGGTGATCAAACGGAACGCGGTCGCGGATGAGGCTCGGGTCGAGTCCGTTGATTTTGGATACTTTCACCAGCGGGAAATATTTTTCTCCTTCCTTGGGCGGGCGGATGGTTCCGTCTACTACGTCACCGGTCTTCAGTCCGAAGAGTTTGATCTGTGACTGTGAAACGTAAATATCATCCGGTGAAGAAAGGTAGTTGTAGTCGGATGAACGGAGGAATCCATATCCGTCAGGCATGATTTCAAGAACGCCTGTACCTTTCAATATATCATCAAATTCATAAGGCTTTTCTGCCGGTTTTTCCGGTTGCTGGGGTGCGGCCTGCTGGCTGGTGGAAGGGTTGTTGGAAGGAGTTGCCGCTGCAGGCTGGTTATTATTGCTGTTTTGCGCCTGGTTCTTGTTGTTGAACCGGTTGTTCTGGCGTTGCTGGCGGTTCTGGAATTTATTGTTTTTATTTTCCTTGGCCGGCGCTGCAGGAGCTTCCACTTTGGTTGCTTCAAATTTACCGAGCAGTTCTGACGGCAATTCAAATTTTTCAGAGGGAAGGTCTTCGATAGGAATAAAATCGCTGTTGTTGCTCAGGTCGAGTGCCGGAAGTTCCATGTCATCGTCAGCAACGGGAACCGGAATGCTTTTGGTTTCTTCTTCTGCTTGTGTGGCTTGTGCTTCTTTGATCAGGGTTGATTTGTTTTTGCTTCCCGGTTTTCTGCCGCGTTTTGCTTTGGGCTTTTCTTCCGTGGCCTCTGCCGCCGGAGCCTGGTTTTCTGCTGGACTTTCTGCAGGAGCAGCGGGAGCTGTCTGTGGAAGTTCGTCTTTGAACAATGGGGCAGGAGCGGGTAATGCCGGGGTGTTTGCTTCCAGTTTCTGTGCTTTGTCTTTGGTTGCGGTGTACACCTTATCGCCTTCTTTCTTTACGCTGATGCGTGATCTTTTACGAGGCTGGCCTTCTTTCTTCTCTTCCCCTGATTTAGCCGAGGCTGCTTTCTTTGTGGCACCGACAATGGCCTGTTCGTCCAGGATCCGGTAGACTAAGTCTTCTTTGCGGAGGGATTCGGTTTTAGTCAGACCCAACTCTTTGGCAATCTGTTGCAACTCGGATAAATCCTTGTCATTTAGTTGAATGATATTATACATAAGTATCGTGTAATGAATTTATAGGTAGCCAGCTTACGCGTATCAGCATGACTTGGACATGCTTCACAGGGCTTCTGTGCGGATTTACGCTTCAAAGGCTACTGATTAAAATGATAGTTTTAATTCTTTGTTTGATAAAAATTGTTGGAGTATACAGCATAAATGTGCTTGTGTAAGCGTCGTTATGCTTTTACGAGGACAAATATACGCGTTTTTTGTGAAATAGAATAACTCTTGGCCATTTTTTTGTACTTCTGTCGTTTGATTGAAAGAAATGTGTTACTTTAGCCGTTGAAAGTTTTATTTATAAATAATAATTAAAAACATGAAGAAAGTTATTTTTACAGAAAAGGCTCCGGCTGCCATCGGACCTTACAGCCAGGCTATCGAAGCTAACGGAATGGTGTTCCTGTCCGGACAGATCCCTGTAGATCCTGCTACGGGAGAGTTCGTTGAGGGAGGTATTACCGAACAGACAACTCAGGTGTTCGAAAACATCAAGAACGTATTGGCTGAAGCAGGACTGACCACTGCTAATATCGTGAAAACAACTGTTTTCCTGGCTGATATGTCCCTGTTTGCTGAAATGAATGCCGTGTATGCCAAATATTTCGACGGTGAATGCCCGGCTCGTTCTGCAATTGCCGTAAAAGGCCTGCCGAAAGGAGCTCTGGTAGAAATCGAGAGCATTGCGGTAAGATAACAACCGTATTTCTGCCTGTAGTCTTTTCGGCAACGTAACCGGTCGGGGATTGTACGAGAGACTGCAGGCGGATTTTTTTAGGGGTTGAAGAGTTGTTGTTTTGAATTAAGTATATATGAAACTGGACAAGACGCTGTTTAATACAGTGAACAAATGGAAACTGGCAACATGCCTTTTGGCTATTCTGACAGTTCTGGGCTCTTCCTTATGTATATATCGGCTGGAGCCGTTTTCTTCGGGGATAGAAATATCCAATGAACTGGGAGGGAATATTTTCCCGGTAACGCTGCTCTCTACGGCAACGACTGATGCTAATCTGATTGTTCCTGCGGATACCAATTATCTGGGCAATCCGAAATCGTGTATTGCCGTTCGCGTGAAGAACGGGCATGCCAACAGTAAGCTTCGTGTGGAAGTGGCCGAAACTCCTTTCTTTGCATATTCGGTATCGGAATTCATTCTTCCGGAGTCGGGAAAGGAATATTGGGTGTTTCCGGACATAATCTGGAACTACGATGCCCTTCGGGAAAACGAACAGGCCGTACCGGTGACGGTTTCAGTGAAAGCCGAACTGAACAGACGTGCCCTGCGGGGAGGAGTACATACATTTTCAGTGCGAAGCATCAATGAATGTTTGTTGGGCTATATTGACAGCCGGATGAAGTTTCACGACACGGGACAGTTTTTTGCAGCTTATGTGAATGAAGACAATCCTCAAATAGACCGTCTTCTTCGTGAAGCGCTTGATTCCCGTATCGTGAACCGTTTCTGGGGATATCAGAGCAAGAGTGTCGATCTGGTAGACAAGCAGGTATATGCTTTGTGGTATGTGTTGCAGAAGCGTGGGTTTAAGTACAGTTCCATCAGCAACAGCAGTCTTTCGTCGAACGTTGTCTTTACGCAGCGTGTCCGTACTTTTGATGATGCGCTGCTCTCGGCACAGATCAACTGCGTGGACGGCAGTGTGCTTTTCGCTTCATTGCTGAAAGCCATCAACCTGAATCCGGTATTGGTGCGTGTGCCCGGACATATGTTTGTCGGGTATTACACGGATGCATCTCACCGGAATATTCATTTTCTGGAGACGTCTATGATCGGTGATGTCAACCTGGATGACTTCTTCCCGGAAGAGAAACTGGACTCCACCATGATGGGCAAGTCGCAGGAGAGTGTTTCCCGGCTGCTGTTCGAGAAGTCGAAAGAATATGCTACACGCATCTATAAGGAAAATGAGAAACTGATCCATTCGGGTAAGGTGAACTATATGTTTCTGGAAATAGACAAGGTAACCCGTGCTTATGTACAGCCTGTCGGAAAATAATGTTTTATGAAACTGATTTATTTATATCATAGCGGATTTGCCCTGCTGGGTGATGACTTTACACTGATTTTTGACTACTGGAAGGATTCGGAGTCGGATGGAGACGGCATTCTCCATCGGGAACTTCTGAAGCGTCCGGGCCGTATGTATGTGTTTGCGAGTCATGCCCATGCGGATCATTTCAATCCGGAAGTCCTTTCCTGGCACCTTCAGCGTCCGGACATTGTGTATCTGCTTTCGCAGGACATTCAGGCCCTGCATGAAGCGGAACAGGCGGAGGCGGTGTGGCTGAAGCAGGGAGATTCTTATTCGGACGAGCGCTTGTCGGTACATGCCTTTGGCTCGACGGATGTGGGAATCTCTTTTCTGGTGGAAGTGGATGGCCGGAAAATCTTTCATGCCGGCGATCTGAACAACTGGCACTGGATGGATGAATGTGAAGAAGCTGAATGGAAAGGCTATGAGCATGCCTTTCTTCAGGAACTGCAGTTGATCCGGAAGTATACTGAAACTGTGGACGTAGCGATGTTTCCTGTCGATCCGCGTCTGGGAAAAGAATACATGCGGGGGCCGCAACAGTTTGTGGAAATGATAAAAACTTTTATCTTTGTACCGATGCATTTTGATGAGGCTTATGCCAGAGCTGCGGCTTTTCGTCCGTTGGCAGAAGCGGAAGGTGCACGGATGATTGCGCTGGAACGGCGCGGTCAGTGTGAAGAAATTGAATGTGAAACTCTGATTTAAAAAGATTATAGCGATGAATATAAAAGGAAGATTTGACCACTTTAATATCAATGTGACAGACCTGGAACGCAGTATCAAATTTTATGAAACGGCTCTGGGATTGCACGAGTCTCACCGCAAACAGGCGGAAGACGGTTCTTTTGTCCTGGTTTATATGACCGACGGTTGCAGCGGATTTCTGCTGGAGCTGACCTGGCTGCGTGATCATTCCGAACCGTATGAACTGGGTGAAAACGAGAGTCATCTCTGCCTGCGTGTAGATGGTGATTACGAGGAAGTGCGTAAGTTCCACAAGGAAATGGGTTGCGTCTGTTTCGAGAACGAGCAGATGGGACTTTATTTCATCAACGATCCGGATGATTACTGGATTGAAATTCTTCCGGCAAAATAAGTTGGAAAAACTTCTGCGTGAATCATAAAATATTGTTCTGAACATTCAAAATAGATTGCATTATGAAATACATTTCTCCGGGTTCCTGGTTTTCTCTGGAATATCCGAACGACTGGCGTGAGTTTGAAGATGAGGAAGACAGCTTCCTTTTTTATAATCCTGAAAAGTGGAATGGAAATTTCCGGATATCTGCTTATCGGGGAAAATCCGCAAAATATGCTCAGGACTGTATGGCGGACGAACTTCAGCAGAATCAGTCTGCCCGGCGTGAGCAGGCAGGTCCCTGGGCATGTGTATATTCGGCAGAAACATTTCAGGAGAACGGTGCCTGGTATACGTCGCATATCTGGCTGACAGGCAAGGGAACAATCTCTGTGGAATGCTCTTTTACGGTACCTAAAGGGGAAAGCCCCCGTATGGCAGAAGACATTATCCGTTCGCTGAAAGTACGTGAGGAAAATGAGCCTTTGTGGAAAGAGGTGATTCCGGTGCGTGCGCTTGAAATCAGTGTGATCAATGAATGTTACGATTGGGCGGTGTCTACGATCAAGAAACAGCTGACTAAAGATTTTACGGCCATGAAGCAGGACGTGGAAAGTATTCAGCGTTTGCTGGACAGCGGCCGTTTCAATAAAGGACAGCGGACTGCCTGGGAAAGTTTTGGTATTGCTTTCGGAACCATCCTGGTCAATGAGATGGATGGAATGGAATGGGTTACGGTCATTGACGGAAAGAAAGAGTATCCGGCATTGCGTTTCGGAGATTCTTCCGTAATGGTTTATCCGCTTTCACTCATCTGGGATTATGTGAAGAACGGAAAACCGTGTGACCTGAAGGCTGAATATGCCCGCATTGAATCGGAAGTAGAAAAAGTGTTGAATGACTGATTCCAGGAAATAGGCCGTTCAGGTATCTGGAAAATACAGGAACGGCAGCATTTACCCTGAATTTTTTGAATAGAATAAATGACGCCTTATTTACAAGTAGAAAAATTAACGAAATCGTTCGGTGATCTGGTTTTGTTTCAACAGATTTCATTCGGTATTGCGGAAGGACAGCGTATCGGACTGATCGCCAAGAATGGTTCCGGCAAGACAACTTTGCTGAATATCCTTTTCGGAAAAGAAGGCTATGACGAAGGAAAGATCACCTTCCGGCGGGATCTGCGGGTAGGTTATCTGGAGCAGAGCCCTGTTTATCCGGGAGAACTGACCGTGCTGGAAGCCTGCTTCTATCACGGTACTCCTGTGGTGCAGCTGATCAAGGAATACGAAAGCTGCATGGAGACTCCGGGACATCCGGGACTGGAAGACTTGCTGGACCGGATGGAACATGAGAAAGCATGGGATTATGAACGCCGGGCCAAGCAGATTCTTTCGCAGCTGAAGATACGTGACTTTAATCAGCAGGTCAAGTATCTCTCGGGGGGACAGTTGAAGCGTGTGGCACTGGCCAATGTCTTGATTACCGAACCTGACCTGTTGATTCTGGATGAGCCGACCAACCATCTGGATCTGGATATGACGGAGTGGCTGGAAGAGTTTCTGAACCATGAGAAGGTCAGTCTGCTGATGGTTACTCATGACCGTTACTTCCTCGACCGTGTCTGCTCTGAAATTATCGAGATCGATAACCGGCAGATCTATTCCTACAAGGGGAATTACAGCTATTATCTGGAAAAGAGGCAGGAACGCATTGATGCAACGAATGCGGAAATTGCCCGGGCCAACAATCTTTACCGGACGGAACTGGAATGGATGCGTCGGATGCCGCAGGCCCGCGGGCATAAAGCCCGTTATCGGGAAGAGGCTTTTTATGACCTGGAGAAGGTGGCAAAGCAGCGGGTTTACGACCAGAACGTCAAGCTGGATGTCAAGGCTTCCTATATCGGTTCAAAGATTTTTGAAGCAGATCATCTTTACAAGAGTTTCGGTGATCTGAAGATCCTGAATGATTTCTCCTACATCTTTTCCCGCTATGAGAAGATGGGTATTGTGGGAAATAACGGAACGGGAAAATCTACGTTCATCAAGATTCTGATGGGCATTGAGAAGCCGGACAGCGGTACGCTTGATATCGGTGAGACGGTACGGTTCGGTTATTATTCGCAGGAAGGACTTCAGTTTGATGAACAGATGAAAGTGATCGATGTGATTACAGATATTGCAGAGGTCATTGAGCTGGGCAACGGCAAGAAGCTGACTGCCTCGCAATTTTTGCAACATTTCCTGTTTACTCCCGAAACACAGCATAACTATGTTTACAAACTGAGTGGCGGGGAACGCCGTCGGTTGTATCTTTGTACGGTGTTGATGCGTAATCCGAATTTCCTGATTCTGGACGAGCCTACCAACGATCTGGACATCGTTACCCTGCAGGTGCTTGAAGAATATCTGCAAAGCTTCAAGGGATGCGTGATTGTGGTGAGCCACGACCGTTATTTCATGGATAAGGTGGTCGACCATTTGCTGGTGTTCCGCGGACAGGGAGATATCCGTGATTTCCCGGGCAACTATTCTGATTATCGGGACTGGAAGCGAGAGAAGGAAGTTCACGAGAAACAGGCAGCCAAGCCTCAGGAAGACAAGACGAAGAAAGTCCGTCTGAACGACAAGCGTAAACTTACCTTCAAGGAAAGAAAGGAAATGGAACAGCTTGAAGCGGACATTGCTTCTCTGGAGACAGAAAAGAAAGAGGTGGAGGACGCTTTGTGCAGCGGAACTCTGGATGTGGAGAAACTGACGGAATACTCCAAACGTCTGCCTCTGATCAATGAAGAGCTGGAAGAGAAAACAATGCGCTGGCTTGAGTTGAGCGAAATTGAAGGATAAAGACAAGAAACTTTTCAGGAAAGGATTTCAGTGGAACGAACGGGTTGATCCGTTCCGGAAGCTGAAATCCTTTTTTTATTTTATTGAAGTGAATGTAAGAACCGGTGCAGGCCGTTTTTTCTTAAGGACAGAATGGAAATGTTAAGGAAAGTGTTTTTAACTGTCTGAATCAGAAAGGAATGAAAAAAATATTGTAACTTTGCGCCCGTTATTTTTCAAGAAATTATCTTATGCGTCGAATCATCTTATCTGCTTTTTTCTTTTTTCTTCCCGGAATGCTGTTTCGGGCAGGCGATCCTTTGCGCGATGCGGAACGCAATGACCTGAAAACTGTTGTGGAAGCTGATGCATCAGTCAGCCTTTACCAGGCAATGGGACTGGAGGGAATGGTGAGTCAGGAAGCTTTCCGGCAGGCTGTGGCCGGATATAAAAAGATCAAGGACAGGAAGCGGGATGTGCTGACGCTCATTGATTTTTCCAAGCCTTCGACCGAGAAACGCCTGTTTGTCTTCGACATGAAAAAGCAAAAGTTACTGTTTGCATCGGTTGTTTCTCACGGAAAGAACAGTGGAGAAAACTATGCGACTTCCTTTTCCAATGAATATGGCTCTTATAAGAGTTCCCTGGGCTTTTATCTGACCGGAACTACTTATCAGGGAAAAAACGGTTATTCTCTTATCCTGGATGGACTGGAGAAAGGTGTCAATGACAAAGCCCGGGAGCGGGCTATCGTAATGCATGGAGCAGCGTATGCCGATCCTGCTGTTGCCAGCAGGGGCGGCAGACTGGGACGGAGTTTCGGCTGTCCGGCTGTTCCCCAGAAGCTTTCCCGTCCCATTATTGATGCCATCAAGGGAGGAAGTGTGATGTTCATCTATGCAGGAACTCCGGATTATCTGGCACAGAGTTCTATTTTGAACGACAACGGTTTGATGTAAACCGATAATAAACGAATCCGGCCAGATCGGCCAGTGCCCAACCGATGGGGATGGACCACCAGATGCCTTTTACTCCGATTGCCGGAATGGCTGCCAGAATGTAGGCCAGTGCTACGCGCGTTCCCAGTGAGAATATGGTCAGAACCACCGACATCCCCGGCATGCGTACAGCCCGGTAATATCCGTACAGAAGGAACAGATAGCCGATTCCCAGATAGAAACTTCCTTCAATATACAGGTAGTCCATGCCGATGCGGATAATCTCTTCTTCCTGAGCCGAAACAAAAAGCTGCATCAGAGGGCGGGCAGCTCCTGTGATAAGAACAGAAAGCAGCAGGCAGAAGATGGTGGTGACAAGAACGGCACTGCGGATTCCTTTCCGGATACGTTCGGTTTTCCCGGCTCCGAAATTCTGCGCAATGAAGGTAGAAAAAGCATTTCCGAAATCCTGTACGGGCATATAAGCAAACGAATCTATTTTGACGGCAGTGGCAAAGGCAGCCATTACACCTGTACCAAAACTGTTGACAAGTCCCTGTACCATCAGAATTCCCAGGTTCATGATGGACTGCTGGATGCAGGTCAGTGAAGAGAAAGACAGAATCTCACGCAGGCTTTTCCGGTCGTAATGCAAATCTGATCTTTGCAGGCGGAAAAGCGGGAAATGGTGTAGGGTATAAAAGCAAAGCCCGATGGCTGCAACGTACTGTGAAGCGACGGCAGCCCCCGTTACTCCCCATTGAAATCCCAGAATAAAAAGGAAGTCCAGTCCGATATTGAGCACCACGGAAACAGCCAGAAAGAGCAGGGGAATCACAGAGTTTCCTACGGCTCTCAGCAGGTAGGCATAGTAATTGTAGAGGAAGGTTCCGGGTAATCCCAGGAATATGACAATCAGATAATCATACATGACTTCTTCCAGTTCAGGTGGAGTCTGTAAGAGTCGGATGATAGGATGGATGCCCAGTATCACCAGGATATTGATCAATAAGGTAATTCCTCCGATCAGAAAAAGGGAAGTCAGCAGGCTTTGTTTGATTCCTGCATAGTTTTTGCCGCCAAACTGCAGGGAGACAACCGCCCCGCTTCCCATACACAGGCCGATAAAAATGGAGGTAAGGAAGACCATGAGGGTATAGGCTGAGCCGACTGCGGCAAGAGCCTGGGCTCCCAGGAAGCGTCCGACAATCAGGGTATCTGCAATGTTATAGCATTGCTGGAGCAGATTGCCGAGCATGAGCGGAAAGGCAAAGCGGAGCATACTTCCGGTGATGCTGCCGCTGGTCAGGGAATGAGAGGATGGATGAAAGTTCATGAAGGCAGGTTGTTTTGTGGTAAGATAATGGTAAACTTGCTGCCTTTCCCCGGTTGCGACTGTACCTGGATGCGTCCGTTATGAAGGGTGATGATCTGTTTGCAGAGACTGAGACCGATGCCCGATCCGGAGGGCTTGGTGGTGAAGAAGGGTACAAAGATCCGTTCGGTTACTTCAGGAAGCATTCCTTCTCCATTATCGGAAACAACCAGCGATATGCCTTCTCTGACGGGCTGGGCACTGATCTCCACGCTTGCGTCCGGCGTATGGATGCAGGCTTCGGAAGCATTCTTCAGCAGGTTGATGAAGATTTGTTCCATCTGAGTCCGGTCGGCCAGGAAGGTGAGACCGGAAGGTGCTGTGAAGTGAAAGAGGGGAGAAGGGTAGAGCCGTCGCAGGTCGTCGAAGAAGGCCTGAACCGAGATCTGTTCCCTGACGGGAGGAGCAATCCGAGTCAGTTTGCGATAGTTTTCCACGAATTCCAGCAGTCCCTTGCTGCGGCGGTGAATGACTTCCAGCCCTTTCTGTATATGCGTTCGGGTACGTTCGTCGTGTGGATTTTCCCGGCTTCTCTCGCTCAAAGTCTCAGCCAGTGAGATGATGGGGGTGATGGAATTCATAATCTCGTGGGTAAGTACCCGGATCAGTTTCTGCCAGGCTTCCATTTCCGTATGTTCCAGGGCCGAATGGATATTTTTCAGGCTGATGATCCACCGTTCTCTTCCTTGCAGGTGGATGACGGAAGAGGCAATGGCCAGATCCATCGGGAGATCCTGAATGGTCAGGTGTGCCACCTGTTGTTTTTTTCTCAATGCTTCCAGTACCTGTCCGGGAAGTTGTTTATGTTCTCCCAGCAGAGGACGGGCGGCCTTGTTCATCCACTCTGCACGTCCTTGATGATCCGTCACGATGACAGCCGTGTCTACTTTGTCCAGCAGGTTCTCGTAATATTGAAGTTTCACTTCCTCATCCAGCATGCGGTTGCGGATTCCTTTCAACACTTCCGACAGATCATTGGCCAGTTCCTGCATAGCCCGGTCGCTGAAAGACGGGGAGGCAGTCTGGCTGAAATCGTTCCGTTTCATGCATTCCACGATACGCTGTATCATGGAAGTCTGCCGCATCTGAATGCGATAGAGGCTGAAGCTGGTACCCACCGTCAGCAGAACGGCGGTAATGCTGCAGAACCACATTTCGTGAAGGAAGGCCAGCAGGGCACATGCCGTCAGCAGAACAATACCGGCAATGTGCGTTGTCAGGCAGAAAAGGTAGCGTTTCATAATCCCAGTTTTTCCAGTTTCCTATAAAGTGTATAACGTGTGATTCCCAGAAGTTCGGCCGCACGGCTCATGTTTCCTCCGCTTGCCCGGAGTGCCCTTTCCACTGTACGGCGTTCCACTTTTTCCAGATTCAGTTCTTCATCCTCGTCTTCCTTACGGCTTTTGTCCGTGGCAGGGAAGAAAAAATCATCCGGACGAAGCTGGTTGTTTTCACTCAGAATGACAGCCCGTTCCAGTGTATGTTGCAGTTCGCGGACATTTCCCGGCCAGGAGTAGCGCATAAGTTTAGCTTTGGCTTCACGGGTCAGCCCCCGTATCTCTTTCTTGTATTTCCGGTTATATCCGTTCAGGAAATGTTCGGCCAGCAGGAGGATATCCTCTCCGCGTTCACGCAACGGAGGAATATGCAGCTCGATGGTATTGATGCGGTAAAGCAAATCCTGCCGGAATTTTCCTTCCTCTACCAGTTCTCTCAGGTTTGCATTGGTGGCACAGATCAACCGGACATTGATATCTATGGGACTGACTGCGCCCAGACGGGTGATGCACCGTTTCTCGATAGCTGTCAGAAGCTTGGCTTGCATGGCCAGTGGCAGGTTGCCGATCTCGTCCAGGAAAAGTGTTCCTCCCGAAGCCACTTCCATTCGTCCGGGCTTGGCCTTGCGGGCATCCGTGAAAGCACCTTTCTCATAACCGAAGAGCTCACTCTCAAACAACTGTTCAGGTATACTTCCCAGGTCAATGGTAATGAAGGCATCTCCTGACCGGGGTGAAAAGTGTTTCAGCAGGCGAGCAACCAGATCTTTCCCCGTTCCGTTTTCTCCCAGGATCAGAATGTTGGCGTCGGTGTCCGACAATTTATAGATGGTTTCCTTGACTTTCGACATAGCCGGTGAGTTACCGATCAGTTCGGGGATGGTCTCATCGCCTTTCAGGGCACTCACCTGTTCCTGCAGACGTCCGACTTCCTTGCGGGACAGACTCAGCTGAACGGCCGAAGAAAGTGTTGCCAGCAATTTTTCCTTTTCCCAGGGTTTGGAAATAAAATCAGTCGCTCCTGCCTTGATGGCTCTGACGGCTTTGTCCGTATCTGAATACGCCGTCATGAAGATGACTACAACCTGCGGATCCAGATGCTGGATCTGTTCCAGGCAATCAAATCCCTCTTGTCCGCTGATGGCATCGCGCCGGAAATTCATATCCAGCAGAACAACATCGGGATGAAAGGTCGTCATGAAATGTTCGATGCGGGAGGGCTGTGTGGTTACTTTAATTTTTTCTACATAAGGTTCCAGCAGCAGGTTGAGCGCAAAGAGCACGTCCTCGTTGTCGTCAATAATCAGTATTTTTCCTTTTTGTTCCATGTGTTGTAGGTTTTCCTTCGCAAAGTTACATTTTATTTTCATGTGCTGTATGTGCGTATTCGCACCAAATTTGTGCGTATCCGCACACCTTTTTGAAATCAGATTTTATGAAACTTCCTGTACTTTAGCTGATTATCGTTGTGGCACGGTTTTCGCAGTTCTATTTTATGAAAATGTATGTAAAAGTATACTGTATGAAGAATTATTGGATCGTTTTACTGATTTGTTGCCCGCTTGTACTGATGGGGCAGGAACGGCAGGTGCTGACCTTGCAGGAATCTATCCGGATTGCACAGGAACATTCACCTGAAGCACAGGCAGCCCGTCATACCTATCGGGCAGCTTATTGGAGCTACCGTTCGTTTCGCGCCAATTATCTTCCTTCGGTGAACCTGAGTTCTTCTCCTTATCTTAACCGGCAGATCAATAAGGTAACCCAGCCTGACGGAACGGAGCTTTACCTTCGTCAGAACCAGCTGATCACCGATCTCAGTCTGGAGATCAACCAGAATATCTGGTTTACGGGAGGAAGTCTGTTTCTGTCGGCTTCGGCGCAGCGTATGGATGAGCTGGAAGGAAAAACAACAGCGTATAACACACAGCCGTTCACTATCGGCTACCAGCAGTCTCTGTTTGGGTACAACTCCCTGAAATGGGACCGGCGCATTGAACCTCTCCGCTTCCGGGAAGCCAAGAAGACTTATGCGGAAACACTGGAACTGATTGCCTCAAAAACCAGTGAACTGTTTTTCGATCTGGCTACGGCACAGGCCAATCTGGATATTGCCCGGTCAAATTATGCATCGGCAGATACCTTGTACCGGTATGCCCGCGGACGTTATGACATCGGTAACATTACGGAAAATGAAATGCTTCAGCTTGAGGTCAACAAGCTGAATGAGGAGACCAATGTCATGAAAGCTCAGATTGAAGTGGAAGACGCCATGCTGACTTTCCGTTCTTTTCTGGGCATACGTGGTGACGAAAAGCTGCAGGTGATTCCGGAGGACAGCGTTGCAGAGTTTGAGGTATCGCTGGATGAAGCCTTGAAGCAGGCCTATGAGCATAGTCCCGAAATAGACTCCTATGAACGGAAGAAACTGGAAAGCCGCAGTCAGCTGGCTTCGGCAAGGGCCAATGCCGGACTTAAAGCCGACCTGTATCTGCGGTTCGGTTTATCGCAGACAGCTGAACGGTTCAACGATTCTTTCCGGGATCCCCTGGATCAGCAATACGTCAGTCTGACCTTATCTCTGCCGATTCTTGACTGGGGACGCGGACGGGGTAAAGTGCGTGTTGCGAAGTCAAACGTGGAACTGGTCAACACACAAGTCGGGCAAGCTGTTACAGACTTTGAACTCAATGTACGGAAGATGGTCCGGCAGTTTAATCTGCAGGCTTATCAGGTACGTGTGGCATCCAAGACAGACCAGACCGCCTGGCGGCGCTATGAAGAGGCACGCCGGATGTACCTGATGGGCAAATCGACTGTACTTGACCTGAATGCAGCCACAACGGAAAAAGATACGGCACGACGAAACTACATTGCAGCCTTGAGGAACTATTGGACCTTATATTATGGCCTGCGCAGCATGACACAGTACGATTTCCAACGCAATTTGCCGTTGGCCGAGTGTCTCCCTGAAATTTAAAAACCTGCATTAAATGAAAAACGACTATGGATATTAAACTGGAAAAGAAAGCATGGTACATCCGTTACCGTTATTACCTGGCCGGAGGCGGACTGGCAGTAGCAGGTCTGGTGTATGTCATTGTGCTGGCGCTCTCTCCGCACCGGCTGCGGATTGATGCCGAAAATGTGCGTATGGAAGAGGTGAAACACACCGATTTCCTGGAATATGTAGATGTGGAAGGAGTGGTACAGCCCATACTGACCTTGCTGGTCAATACGCGGGAGGCAGGAAATGTAGAGCGTATCGTAGCCGAAGAAGGCAGTCTGATGAAACAGGGCGATACGATTCTGATCCTGTCGAATGCCCACCTGATGCACGATATCGAGGATCAGCGGGACGAATGGGAAAAGCAGCGCATCTCTTATCAGGAGAAAGCTCTGGAGATGGAGCAGAAGACTTTAACTCTCCGTCAGCAGTCTCTTCAGGCGGCTTATGATCTGAACAAGCTGAAGAAAAATTTTGAACTGGAGAAAGAAGAATATGCCATGGGTATCCGGAGCAAGGCCCAGCTGGAGGTGTCGGAAGATGAATTCCGTTACAAGACTGAGTCAACCCGCCTGCAGATGGAAAGTCTGCGAAGCGATTCAGCCATGACCGTAATCCGGAAAGAACTGCTTCGCAACGACCGGGAAAGGGAATACAAGAAACTGGAACGTTCGTTGAAGCGGATGGAAGATCTGGTGGTTCGTGCTCCGCTCGACGGTCAGCTGAGTTTCGTCAAGGTGACTCCCGGCCAGCAGGTTGCTGAAGGAGAAAATATTGCGGAAGTAAAGGTGCTGGATCAGTTCAAGATCCACACGTCGCTGAGTGAATACTATATTGACCGGGTGACGACCGGACTTCCCGCCACCATTATCTGGCAAGACAAGAAGTATCCGCTGAAAGTGAGCAAGGTGGTTCCTGAAGTCAAGGACCGCACCTTTGAGGTTGATCTGGTATTTACCGGAGAGATGCCCGACAATGTCCGGCTGGGGAAAAGCTTCCGGGTACAGATCGAGCTGGGACAACCTGAACAGGCCGTCGTTATTCCCAGGGGAAATTTTTATCAGCAGACCGGCGGACAATGGATTTACAAGCTGAACAAAGACAAGACACGCGCCGTGAAAGTACCGGTTGTCATCGGCCGTCAGAATCCCCTGCAATATGAAATTACCGAAGGTTTACAGCCCGGAGATTGGGTTATTACGACAGGATATGATACCTTTGGCGACGCAGAAGAACTGGAAGTGAAATAAACGATAAAAATAAATTGAGAAACCCATGAAAACATTTCAATATGCGATGCGCTTTTTACTGCGCGCACGTTCTTACACCTTGATTAATCTGCTGGGACTGGCATTCAGCCTGGCTTGCTGTATTGTGCTGCTCCGTTACATTCACCGCGAATATACGGTTGATGTGCATTGTGTGGACCGGAACGAAGTCTATGCAGTCCGGGTAGATATGGAGGGCAATTCATACTGGGGAGCTTATTCTGTCTATCAGGACAGTATCCTGATTGCTCCGGAGCTGATTGATGTAACTTGTCGCTTCACTCCGCTGGACAATGATTATCTGATCAGCGACGGTCACCGTTACTCTTGTGCGGCATTGGCTACGGACAGTACCTTTTTCCGCCTGTTTTCTTTCCGTACGGTGCAGGGAGAGCAAGACCTGAACGATCCTTCATCGGTTATACTGACCGAGGGTTATGCACACAGACTGTTCGGCAAAGAGAATCCCATTGGCAAAACCATCCGTTATTCCAATGGAAAGGATTTTGTGGTCAAGGGAGTGATTGCCAAGCCCGAGAACAAGGCCTGGCTGAATTTTGATCTTCTCTTGCCTGACACTCCTTCTAATCACTGGGAGCGGATGCCGCTTGAACTTTATCGTTTCGTAGCAGGGGCAGACATGGACCAGATTAACCGCATTGGAAGTTATCCTCGCCGGGTCAATCCGCACTGGCCGGATGATACGCGTATGTACACCTTCAGTCTGGTTCCCCTGAAAGAATGCTATTGGTCTGGACTGAAAACAACGGAGGAGGGGCATATTTATGTCTGGGGCGACCGGGCGCAGCTTCGTATCTTTATCAGCCTCTGTGTACTTCTGTTGCTGACAGGCATTCTGAACTTTATCAATCTTTATTTGATCTTTATGCTCAAGCGTACCCATGAATATGGCATACGCAGGGTATTCGGCGCAGGAAAATTCCGGATGTTTTCCCAGATTTTTGTGGAGAACCTGTTGCTGTCGGCTTTTGCCGTCCTGCTTGCCTGGGGACTGATTGAACTTACCCGGATACCGGTGGAGCACTTCTTTGGGTTCAGTTTTCCCTATACGGCATTCGACTGGCAGCTTTCTCTGGCCCTGCTGTTTCTTTTGCCTTTGGTGGCTTCTCTTTATCCTTATTTCCGTTTTACCCGTATCCAGCCTTCTGTCAGCATACGTTCTGTCAGTACAGGCAACCGTTCGGTACGTGCACGTATGTTTCTGCTGTTCCTGCAATATACAGTAACCTTTCTGCTGGTTGTCATAGCCATCTATTTTAACCGCCAGCTTGATCTGATGCTGCACACGGATCCCGGATACAGGACGGAGAATATTCTGGTGGCCAGTCTGGTACACGAGTCAAAGGATTATTCTTCCTATTGTGATAAGGAAAGTATCGAGGCCCGCAGGAACCGGGTCCGTCAGATTGATGCCATGGTGGGAGAATGTCCGGACATTGACTGCTGGATGGTGGATTATTCCTGCCTGACTCCGAGTGACTATGGAACCAATTTCATCGGAAAGGACGGTCGCAAGGCTTTTCTGCATATATGGTATGCCAGTCCTGTTTTCTTCCGGCTTTATGATCTTCATGTTGTGGAGGGAAGTCTTCCTTCGCTGACTGGAGATGAGGGAAATGAGGATTATTACGTTGTCAACCGGGCCGGCCTGAAGGCTCTTGGATATGATTCCTGCCAGGGGGCTTATGTCATAGCAGAATCTGACCAGCAAAGAGGCAGCAATCCGAAGCTGCATCCCATTGTGGCAGTCATTGATGATTACTACGACGGACATATCAGTACCGGCGTACGTCCGATGATATTTCAGGTCATGAAACGCTCTGCAGGTGATATCTACAGCATCTCTTTCCGTCCGGGACGTCTGCCGGCAGTGCTGGATTACCTGAAGAAAGTGGAGCGTGAAGCATATGGTATGGAAGAATTTGAGTATATACTTTTTTCCGACAAGGTAAAACAGATGTATGCAGCCGACCGCCAGCTGGCTGGT
>ENA-OOQN01000248-OOQN01000248.1-human-gut-metagenome-genome-assembly--contig:-NODE-248-length-18607-cov-2.511859_pt1 | contig 18607 bp, 19 predicted proteins | sample MGYA00241092_ERZ501169 | MGnify/ENA primary metagenome ERZ501169 (study PRJEB25962, sample SAMEA2042489) | human gut metagenome | biome: human gut; feature: human-associated habitat; material: faeces... | reverse complement strand
TCGCGGAAGAGTGCCGGGAAGAAGGCTATCCTTCACACGGCAGTAACTATGAATTAAGATGTTCAGTTGCTCGGAAATATTATGACGAGCAACTGGCTTTGATTGATTCAAAATATGAGGAATAAAAGGAGGAAAAGAAAATGGCAAAAATAGATTTGACCTCACCTGAATGGTGTGAACTGATATTCCAAGGTAAGAACAAGGCATACGGTGCCTATAAGATGCGTGCCAATTCACCTAAACGCCACACGTGGGCAATGGTAATTGTAGTGATCATTGCTGCCATAGGTTTCAGTATACCGACATTGGTAAAACTGGCAACCCCGAAGCAGAAAGAGGTGATGACAGAGGTGACTACCTTGTCACAACTGGAAGAACCCGAAGTGAAACAGGAAGAGTTCAAGAAAGTGGAACCGGTGGCTCCGCCTCCTGCTCTGAAAAGCTCTATCAAATTTACAGCTCCTGTCATCAAAAAAGATGAAGAAGTGCGTGATGATGAAGAGATAAAGAGTCAGGAAGAATTGACTCAGACCAAAGTGGCTATCTCTATTGCCGATGTGAAAGGTAATGATGAGTTGAACGGTAAAGATATTGCTGAACTGAAAGAAGTGATAACCAAAGCCCCCGAAGCAGAAGAAAAAACATATACTATGGTAGAACAGATGCCTCAGTTCCCGGGTGGTGATAGAGAATTGCTGTCTTTTATAGCAAAGAATTTGCATTATCCTACCATTGCGCAGGAAAAAGGAATACAGGGTAAAGTGTTTGTCCGCTTTGTGGTTTCGGCTACAGGTGACGTAAAGGATGTGAAGGTGATGCGTTCTCTGGACCCGTATTGCGACAAGGAAGCCATCAGGGTGATCCAGTCATTGCCGAAGTGGATTCCGGAAAGACAGAACGGACGTAATGTTCCCGTGTACTATACCGTTCCTATAACTTTTAAGCTACAATAATATCTATATATGATGATGAAGCTGTATATTGCATTATTGGCTGCTTCGTTGCTGCTGCTTTCGGGCTGCGGCAACAAACCCAAACCGGGGGAAGACGATACGTTGACCTCTGGCACTATAACGATAGCGGTGGACGAAACTTTCCGTCCCATTATAGAAGAGGAGTTACAGGTGTTTTATGCATTGACACCGGATGCCACCGTGCATCCCATTTATTGCAGCGAAGTGGAAGCCATGAAACTTTTGCTGGCGGATAGTGTACGTCTGGCTATAACCACCCGGCAACTCACCAGGCAGGAAACAGCCTATCTTAATGACAAGAAATTCTTTCCTGTATCGGTAAAGATGGCGACAGATGGTTTGGCCTTGATAGTGAACAAGCAAAATACGGATTCATTAATTACGGTTGACCAGTTTAAAGAAATACTGACGGGGAAAGTTACTGACTGGAAACAGTTGAATCCTGCTTCCCGTTTGGGTGAGCTCCAACTGGTATTTGATAATCCCAATTCGAGCACCGTACATTATGTACTTGATTCGATCTGCGGCGGTATGCCTTTGTCGAAGGACCTGAAGGCGCAGAAAACAAATCCGGAGGTGATTTCGTATGTGGCTAAGAATCCCGCAGCTTTAGGGGTTATCGGTGTCAACTGGATAGGAAATCCTGCGGATAGTACGCGACTCTCTTTCAATGACGTCATTCGGATAATGGCTGTCAGCCGTGCGGATTCGGCTACAGTGGGAAATAGTTTCAAGCCTTATCAAGCTTATCTGGCTTTGAACCAGTATCCGCTCACTCGCAATGTGTACATTTTACTCAATGATCCTAAAAGTGGTCTGCCCAGTGGTCTGACTTCTTTCCTGACAGATTTCCGGGGACAGCGTATCATCTTGAAATCAGGACTGGTACCTGCTACGGCTGCTGTGAGGATTGTAGATGTAAAAGAGGAATAATAAATGAACAAAAAAGAAGAACCATGAAAAAATTAGTATTAACCGTGATGAGCCTGTGCCTGGCCGTAACTATGTGGGGACAGACACCAGCAGGCAGCGAATGGTCACCCCAAGTGAAACAGGCTGCCACGATGATAAAGGAGAATCCGGCAAAAGCCTCCGAGGCTTTTGATGAACTGATGAAAGGTAAAAATAAGAAGAATACTTCCTTGTTGGTAGAGATAGGCCGGGCTTATCTGGACCAGGGAAAAACAGCAGAAGCTGCCGAATATGCACAGCGCGCTAAAGATGTGAACAGTAAATGTGCTGTAGCCTATCTGCTGAGTGGTGATGTGGCATTGAAACTAAATGATGTGAACAAAGCCAGCAGTGATTATAACCAGGCTATTTATCTGGATGAAAATTGCAGCGAAGCTTATTTTAAATATGCACAGGTATATAAAGGGGTAGACCCCCAACTGTCACTGGATATGCTGATGCGTTTGCAGACCAAGACTCCGGACGATAACCGTATCAGTAAGGAATTGGCCGATGTATATTATACGATGGGGCAGTATGGCAAAGCAAAAGAAGCTTATGAAAGTTATCTGAAAGTAGGTACGCCTACCGAACAGGACTATACCCGCTATGCCATGTTGCTATATCTGAATAAGGACTATGCGCAGTCTTCGGATATGGCAAAGAAAGGTTTGGAACTTGCTCCGGAAAATCATGTGCTGAAACGTCTGGCGATGTATGATAATCTGGAATTAAAGGATTACAAAGAAGGACTGGAAGCAGCTGCCACTTTCTTTTCTAATCCCGGTAATCCGGATTATGTATATTTGGATTACGTTTATTTCGCCCGTTTGCTGGAAGCTGACAAGCAGTATGATGAAGCGGTGGCACAGTTCGACAAAGCACTGTCCATGGACAAATCGCATACGGAAATCTATAAAGATATCTCTGATGTATACGAAAAGGAACGTGATTTTCCGAAGGCCATAGAGGCTTATAAAAATTATTTGGGCGGAATGAAAGGTGATCCGGATATTAGTGACCTGTTTTTATATGGACGTTTGAACTATTATGCGGCTACTGATTCTGCTTATCAGGATAAGCAACCACTTTATCTAGCTGAAGCCGATACTATTTTTGCACAAGTGGCTGCTAAAGTTCCCGATAACTATTTAGGAAACTTCTGGCGTGCCCGTGTTAATTCTTTGCGTGATCCTGAAACAACTCAGGGATTGGCAAAGCCTTATTATGAGGCTGCACTGAGTATTCTGGAACAGAAGCCTGATTCTATTAAATCAGTGTTGGTGGAATGTAATAGCTATTTGGGATATTATTATTTTGTAAAAGAAGATTATAACCAGTCAAAACTGTATTGGAATAAGATATTGGAAATTGATCCTGGAAACGAAACTGCTACTAAAGCACTACAAGGAATTAAATAGTCCTTTTTTTCATTTATCATTTTGAGTTGAGCGGACAGTACTAGGTTGCTGCCCGCTTAATTCGTTTCATGGTTAATGAATATTAAAGATGAGTCATTCTTCTTGTTTATTCAAATAAACTATATACATTTACAGTGTACTAATCAACTAATACACTAAATAACTAATAAAACCATAAACACAATGATGATTGAAGTAAAGAACATGTCTTTCAGTTATGGAAAGAGAAAACAGAAAGTCTTTGATGACTTCTCGCTGGCATTGGATAAAGGTTCAGTTTATGGTCTTTTAGGGAAGAACGGCACAGGTAAATCTACTTTGCTCTATTTAATGACAGGTTTGCTTCGTCCTCAGGCCGGACGGGTGCTTTACAAAGGGGTGGATGTTTCCATGCGCTATCCCCTGACTTTGCAGGACATGTTTCTAGTGCCTGAAGAATTTGCTTTGCCATCAGTCAGTTTGAAACAATACTTGAAACTGAATACTCCGTTTTATCCGAATTTCAGCAATGAACTCTTGAGCACTTGCCTTCGTGATTTTGATATGAATGAAGATATTCATTTGGGCGAGCTTTCGATGGGACAGAAGAAGAAAGCATTTATGTGCTTTGCATTAGCTACCAATACCTCTTTGTTGGTAATGGACGAGCCCAGCAACGGATTGGATATTCCTTCTAAAAGTCAGTTTCGTAAAGTAATCGCTTCGGGCATGACCGATGAAAAATCAGTCATCATCTCTACGCACCAGGTGAGAGATATTGACAGCCTGCTGGATCATGTGGTTATTATTGACGGTACCCGCGTATTGTTGAATGCATCGGTAAAGACCATCTGTGACAAAGTCTATTTTGCAGAGCAAGGCATGAATGAACCGACGGACACAGCACTCTATGTCCAGCCGTCCGTCCAGGGAAACAGTGTCATCTTCCCGAACACTGAGAATGAGGAAACGAATTTGAATCTGGAAGTATTATTCAACGCTATGCTGGCAGAGAGAGAAAAAATGCAAACCATGTTTAACAAGTAACACACACAAACACTATGGATACGAATAACTTCTTTAGCTTTTCGCGTATTGCAATGGTAATGAAACGCGAGATTATGGAAAATTGGAAAACGAATCTTTATCGTTTGATAGGAATTTATGCTGCATTCGCCTTGGTAATGATACTTCATATGTGGACAATGAGTTCTGGTAGGTCTTCTCAGATATCGTTTACTACTTATTGTTCTAATATAATGGGGACCTTTGTTTTTATCATTGGTATTGCCAGTATTGCTTATGCTGCCAACATTATGGAAAACATGATTACAAAAGAAAAACGTATCGCTTTTCTGATGCTTCCGGCGACTATGATAGAGAAATTTGTAGCACGATTTTTAATTGTTACGGTAGGGATGGCCGCAGCCATTATAGTTGCCGCTTCATTGGCAGAGATTACGCGTTATCTTGTACTTCCTTTGTTTAATTTGCCCGAGGCATTCCATCAATCAGTGTTGTACCATCTTCTTTCTATGGCTGCTATAGATGGAGAACAGGTATTTAGGGGATCGGGATCCGCTTTGAATATGTCCTACCAGAACTGGCTGGGTGAGCTGTGCGGATGGGCTTTCTTGGTGTGGTCACATTCACTTTATATTCTAGGGGGTAGTTATTGGTACAAGAAACCTTTTTTCAAGACATTGGGTACATTGATGCTTATTTCTATTCTGTGTTCGGTCTTGTCAGTACATATCATATCATGGGTAGGCAATGACGGTATGCGTAGTTTCGCCGAATGGCTGGAAGATAATTTCCAGTGGATGACATTAAACAAGTTACTTTCCTTAGGGGTGGCGTTCTTCAGTGCATTCACCATGTTCAACTGGTGGCTGAGTTACCGGCTCTTTACCCGTTCACAAGTTATTAAACCCAAATTCCGCTTGCTATGAAATTTAAAGAAAGTAAATCCATTTACTTGCAGATAGCTGACCGGATATGTGATGAAATCCTGCAAGGACAATATACGGAAGAAGAGCGTATTCCATCGGTCAGAGAATACGCCGCCACAGTGGAGGTGAATGCAAATACGGTGGTCCGCACGTATGATTACCTTCAGGGACAAGAGATCATTTACAATAAACGCGGCATTGGTTATTTTGTATCGGCAGGGGCTAAAGACCGGATTATTGCTTTACGGAAAAATATATTCCTGCATGAGGACCTGCCTGAGTTTTTCAGACAAGTGAAGACATTGGATATTCCCATGAAGGAGATAGAAAAAATGTATAAGGAATATCTGACTCAACAATGACACAACACCAAACACATCTACGACAACACATACACAACATCGGTTAGATAAAGAAATCCCGGCAGAGCGATGACTCGCCGGGATTTCTTATATCCGGTTACTTGTCTGCTATAAAAATTGTAGTCCAGTATAACCATTCGGTTGCAGCTCGGAGGATATCGGGATTGATAGATTGGGTGTTATCTTTGGGATGATGGTAATAACCGCCTCCCAAGGCCCATAAGTCTATACATGGATAGCCGGCTTTCATAAAGACTGCACCGTCTGTGCGAGGGCGGGTCAGGAAATGAGTCTCACTAGTGAACAGACGTCGATGTACATACCTATCATTGGCTTTCTCTGATAGCTCAGCCAGTTCGGGGTATTTATAGTGATAATTCGCTCCTAGCATCTCACCTACACCCACTTGTTCCAGATTCAGGATTGCTACCACTTTGTTTTGGGGCACAAGGGGATGGTTGGTGTAGTAGGTACTTCCGGTAAGTCCGGCTTCCTCACCGTCCACACTCATGAAGATGATGCTGCGTTTCGGCTTTATTTTTGATTTTGCCAGTGCTTCAGCTACTCCCAGCATGGCAGCGGAGGAAGAATTGTTGTCATTCGCTCCTTCAATCAGGAAAGGAATCATTCCTAAGTGGTCCAGATGGGCGGAAATGATTACATATTCATTGCATAGTATAGGATCACTGCCTTTGATCATGCCCAAAATATTTTTTCCAGTAGCATTGGGATTATAGGTAGCATTCATTTTGATGTGGGCTCTCTTTCCGGTATGGAAAGAGGCAGGCTTCTGAGTCTTATAAATCTGCCGGATGGTTTCTTTATAGGTCTTGCCTGTTCCCCTGAAAATATCATTGACCACAGTGTCTGTAACATGACAATAGACAAATCCTGGATTATAGGGGGCATTCGGACCGGGAACCCATTTGTATAACAAGCCTGCCGCACCATGGGCTGCAGCGTTGTTCAGCTTGGTTTGGTGCAAAGTATGTTTGTACCACATGGCCAGTGAATCGGGGTTACGGCTTATATTGGGTGTTTCTCCCTCTACCAGTACAATCTTGCCTTTTACATCTATGTCTTTGTAATCATCATATCCTAATTCGGGTGCTGTAACGCCAAATCCGGCATATACCACATCGGCTGTCACTTCTCCGTTACTGGTCATTCCTCCGGCAAACCAACCATCTGCCCAAGGGTATGTCTTGGAGATCCATACAGTTTTTTTCTTGTCTTGGGTGACAGGAAATAGGATATCCATAGTGCTTCCCGGTTGTATCTCTACACAAGGGTGGGGGAATAGCTGTATGTAGGAACCATTCTCACCACGAGGTATTAGTTTCCACTCTTTAAAATATCCTTTTACGATATCTACAGCTTTAGCCATTCCGGGCGAACCTGCGAGTCGTCCCTCCAAGGCCGGGTCTGAAAGTTGCTTTACATAACCGAAAATCTTTTCGGTAGTGATGTTACGATGCATGGCATCAAGGTACATTTCTTCATCAGTCATGGTAGCCGTTCTTCTTTGGGCGGATGAAGACAGGGAGCCCAATGCAAGAATTGCAGATAACAAGAGGAGTCCTTTTTTCATGTTAATATGTTGATTTAAGATTCGGTTCTAAAGATAAAAAGAAAAGATCAGATTCCTGTTTATCTCCTTGTAAAAATCTTAAGTTCGTATTTCTTGATATAAATCAAACCGTTACATCGTGAAAAGTCCGTACCTTTGCACCCCGAAAATCAAGGGTAACAAGTGGACGTAATTCAAGAACCGAGAAGTGTACGAAAGAACCTTGCCAGACTGGCGGTTCCTATTTTCATTGAAACATTGCTGATTATGATGCTGGGCGCGGTAGATACCGTGATGCTGAGTCAGTATTCAGACAATAGTGTGGCTGCCGTCGGGGTGGTCAACCAGCTCATCATGTTTGCTTTCCTGATATTCGAGGTGATTAATATAGGAACTTCCGTACTCTGTTCGCAATATTTGGGAGCAAGAATGCACAAGAATATGGTGCAGGTGGTGGGAGTATCATTGATACTCAATTTGGTGTTCGGCCTGTTTGTCAGTGCTATTCTGCATTACGGAGCCACTTCTCTGCTATCTATGATGGGACTTCGTCCCGAACTGATGGAATATGGAGTGAGTTACATGAAGATAGTAGGGGCATTCGCTTTTTTTCAAGCCATATCTCTGACTATTTCTGCCTCTTTGCGTAGTGCTAACAAAGCGGTTTATCCCATGATGGTAACGGTAGTTGTGAATATTCTGAATATCATCGGTAACTATTCGCTGATTTTCGGTAAGTTCGGCATGCCGGCTTTGGGAGTGGAAGGTGCGGCTATCTCTACAGCATTTGCCCGAGGGGTATCTATGGTGATACTTTTTGTAATTCTTTTCCGCAAGCATATTCCCAGATTTCCGTTATCCTATTTTTGCCCCTTCCCGTTTGTCGAGCTGAAAAACCTGTTGAAAATCGGAGTCCCCTCGGCCGGAGAAAATATGTCCTACAGTTTCTCTCAGGTAGTATTGACCTATTTTATTAATATGTTGGGGAATGAAGCGCTGGCTACCCGTACCTATGTGGTGAATATAGTGATGTTCGTTTATTTGTTTGCTATTGCCATGGCACAAGGCGGAGCCATCTGTATCGGACATCTGGTAGGTGAAAGGAAAATTCATGCAGCCTATCTGTTAGGCAAATATGTGATGCGTATTTCTATTTTGGTTTCTTTGGTTTTATCCTGTATCTGGGCTTTGATGGGGCATACCTTGTTTAGCTGGTTGACAGATAATCCGGAAATTATCCGTCTGGGTACTATTATCCTGTTTATTGATGTGATTTTGGAAGTGGGACGGGCTATTAATATTTATGCGACGAATGCTTTACGTGCAACGGGTGATGTAAATTATCCGTTTTATGTAGGATTTGTTGTTCAGTGGAGTGTTGCCGTAGGTTGTGGTTTCTTGTTCGGCATTCATTGGGGATGGGGATTGGTAGGTATGTGGTGTGCGTTTGTGCTGGATGAAAATCTTCGTGGTATTATCTTTGTACAGCGTTGGAACAGTCTGAAATGGACTAAAAAGGGATTTGTGAAATAAATCTTCATTTTCGCAAACTTTATGCATCTTCAGGCCGTTAAACTCAAGAAAAAGAATTAATTTTGCAGTCTGATAATTATCAAAGAATATAATATGGAGCTCGATTTACTCACGGCAATATCACCTATTGACGGTCGATACAGAGGAAAAGCGGGAGCTTTGGCCTCTTATTTTTCTGAATTTGCACTCATCAAGTACCGTGTGCAGGTAGAAATTGAATACTTTATCACTCTGTGTGAACTACCGTTGCCACAGCTGAAAAGCTTTGATCATGCACGTTTTGATGCATTGCGCGCTATTTATAAGAATTTTTCAGAAGCTGATGCACAGCGTATTAAAGAGATAGAAAGTGTAACAAACCACGATGTAAAGGCTGTAGAATATTTCATCAAAGAAGAATTCGATAAGTTGGGCGGAATGGAGGAATACAAGGAATTCATTCATTTCGGATTGACATCACAGGACATAAACAATACTTCTGTACCTTTGTCTATAAAGGAGGCATTGGAACAAGTGTACTATCCGCAAATTGAAGAGCTGATTGCTCAGTTGACTACATACGCTGAAGAATGGGCAAATATCCCTATGTTGGCAAAAACACATGGGCAGCCTGCTTCTCCTACTCGCCTGGGTAAAGAAATCATGGTTTTCGTTTATCGTCTGAATCGTCAGCTGGCTGTATTGAAAGCTTGTCCTGTCACGGCTAAATTCGGTGGTGCGACGGGTAATTACAATGCACATCATGTAGCTTATCCCGAATATGACTGGAAAGCATTCGGAAATCAGTTCGTGGCAGAGAAGCTGGGGTTGGAACGTGAGGAATATACTACTCAGATTTCTAATTATGATAATCTGGGAGCCATCTTTGATGCCATGAAGCGCATCAATACCATTATGATTGACATGAACCGCGACTTTTGGCAGTACATCTCTATGGAGTACTTCAAACAGAAGATTAAAGCGGGCGAAGTCGGTTCCAGCGCTATGCCGCACAAAGTAAACCCCATCGACTTCGAAAATGCAGAGGGTAACCTGGGGATGGCAAATGCTATTCTGGAGCATCTTTCTTCTAAGTTGCCTGTTTCCCGCTTGCAACGTGACTTGACAGACTCTACTGTGTTGCGTAACGTCGGTGTACCTTTCGGTCACATTGTGATTGCTATCCAAAGTTCGTTGAAAGGTCTGCGTAAACTGTTGCTGAATGAGAAAGCAATCTATGCCGACTTGGATAATTGTTGGAGTGTGGTGGCGGAAGCTATCCAGACTATTTTGCGCCGCGAAGCCTATCCTCATCCGTATGAGGCATTGAAAGCTTTGACCCGTACAAACCAAGCTATCACAGAAGGGGCTATTAAAGAATTCATAGAAACACTAAATGTAAGCGAAGATATTAAAAAGGAACTGCGAGTGATTACACCGCATAATTATACAGGTATTTAAAAAATAGTTAGTTGGATTTTAATCAAAAAAGCCCGAGAGGGCGTTATACATTAATTAATAAACAAAAGGAAAACCATGAGTACAGAAAATGAAAGCAGACAAGAAGGTGCTGCAAACGAAGAAAACCAGAATGTAAGCCGTGATGGTGGTTATAAGTCTTATAACAGAGACAGTAATTACAACAGATACAACAACGACGGCGAACAGCGTCCTTACCGTCCTCGTACGAACAGCTATAATCGCGAAGGTGGCGCCCGTCCTTACCGTTCTTCTTATAACAACGGTGACCGTCCTTCCTATAATCGCTATAATAATAATGGTGACCGTCCGCAACGTCCCCGCTTTAATCCTAACAGTGAGGATGGAGGAGAACAACGTTCATACCGTCCTCGTACAAATTATAATCGTGAAGGTGGTGAGCAGCGTCCATATACTCCGCGTCCCCGTTTTAACAGCGGTGAAGGTGGTGAACAGCGTTCTTACACTCCGCGTCCTCGTACCGGCGGTTATAATCAAGGCGGCGACCGTCCTTATCGTCCTCGTACCGGTGGTTATCAAGGTGGTGGATACAATCGTCCCTATCGCCCCCGTACGGCTGATTATAACCCGAATGCAAAGTATAGTCTGAAGAAACAGATTGAATATAAAGATATATTGACCGATCCAAATGAGCCGATTCGTCTGAACAAGTTCTTGGCTAATGCAGGTATATGTTCCCGTCGTGAGGCTGATGAGTTTATTACAGCAGGTGTAGTCAGTGTAAATGGTGAAGTGGTAACCGAATTAGGTACTAAGATCAAGCGTACTGACGAAGTGAAGTTCCATGACGAACCGGTAAGTATTGAACGTAAAACTTATATTTTGTTGAATAAACCGAAGGATTGTGTGACTACTTCTGATGATCCTCAGGAACGTAAGACTGTAATGGATTTTGTGAAAGGTGCTTGTAAGGAGCGTATTTATCCAGTTGGGCGTTTGGATCGTAATACTACCGGTGTATTACTGTTAACTAACGATGGTGATTTGGCTTCCAAGCTGACTCATCCTAAGTATTTGAAGAAGAAGATTTATCATGTATATTGTGATAAGAATGTAACCAAGGCAGATCTTGACCAGATTGCAGCAGGTGTGACATTGGATGATGGAGAGATCCATGCAGATGCCATCAGCTATGCATCGGAAACAGACAAATCACAAGTCGGTATTGAAATCCATTCCGGAAAGAACCGTATTGTGCGTCGTATTTTTGAATCCTTGGGATATAAGGTAATCAAGCTGGACCGCGTTTATTTTGCTGGCCTGACTAAAAAAGGTTTGCGTCGCGGTGACTGGCGTTACCTGACGGAACAAGAAGTGAACATGCTCCGCATGGGCTCATTTGAATAATAAACAATAAAGAGACAAAACAATGGAAAAAATTAGTAGAACAAAGATTGTTGACTTGCTGAAGCGCCGTGATTTTGGTGCGATGGTCAATGTAAAAGGTTGGGTTCGTACCCGCCGCGGTAGCAAACAGGTAAATTTTATCGCCCTGAATGACGGTTCTACAATAAATAATGTGCAGATTGTTGTTGATTTGGCAAACTTTGACGAAGAAATGTTGAAGCAGATCACCACCGGTGCATGTATCAGTGTGAACGGTGAGTTGACCGAATCCATTGGCTCTGGTCAGGCTGCCGAAGTTCAAGCGCGTGGAATCGAAGTATTAGGTACTTGTGATAATACTTATCCGTTACAGAAGAAAGGTCATACGATGGAGTTTCTTCGTGAGATCGCTCATTTGCGTCCCCGTACCAATACATTTGGAGCTGTATTCCGCATCCGCCACAACATGGCTATCGCTATCCATAAGTTCTTCCATGAACGTGGTTTCTTCTATTTTCATACACCTATTATCACAGCATCCGATTGTGAAGGTGCGGGACAGATGTTCCAGGTTACTACCAAGAATCTTTATGATTTGAAGAAAGATGAAAACGGAGCGATTATTTATGATGATGATTTCTTTGGCAAACAAGCCAGTTTGACGGTTTCCGGACAGTTGGAAGGTGAATTGGCTGCTACTGCTTTGGGGGCTATTTATACATTTGGACCTACATTCCGTGCGGAGAACTCCAATACGCCGCGTCACTTGGCCGAGTTTTGGATGATTGAACCTGAGGTTGCGTTCAATGATATTACTGATAATATGGATTTGGCCGAAGACTTTATTAAATATTGTGTACAGTGGGCGCTTGACAACTGCTATGATGATGTGAAGTTCTTGAACGATATGTTCGATAAAGGATTGATAGAACGTTTGCAGGGCGTGCTGAAGGAAGAATTTGTCCGTCTGCCTTATACGGAAGGTATCAAGATACTGGAGGAAGCTGTAGTAAAAGGTCATAAATTTGAATTCCCGGTATATTGGGGAGTAGACTTAGCCTCTGAACATGAACGTTATTTGGTGGAAGAGCACTTTAAACGTCCTGTAATCCTGACAGACTATCCGAAAGAAATCAAAGCATTCTATATGAAGCAGAATGAGGATGGAAAGACGGTGCGTGCAATGGATGTATTATTCCCGAAGATTGGCGAAATAATAGGTGGGTCTGAACGTGAGGCTGATTATGACAAATTGATGACCCGCATTCAGGAACTGGGAATTCCGATGAAGGATATGTGGTGGTATCTGGATACCCGCAAGTTTGGTTCATGTCCTCATTCTGGTTTTGGACTTGGTTTTGAACGGTTGTTGCTGTTTGTTACCGGTATGACCAATATTCGTGATGTGATACCTTTCCCACGTACTCCGCGCAATGCTGAATTCTAATTGTAGGAAATAATAATTCAAAAAATCCTGCCCTATAACATAGAGCAGGATTTTTTTTGTGTTTAACTGTAAAAAAGTTATTTGAAAAGCAGAAAGTTTGAAAAATTTTTCTAATTTTGTTGTATCCACATAACGCAATTTGTTAACTAAATATATACAGCTATGAAACGGAAAAAATTATTCCTACTGATGATAGCATTCTTGCTAATCGGTACTTCGCGTGTAGTGGGACAGGAAAAATCAGATGCAGCCCCTGTCAACTTGAAAGGGATTTGGCAGATGTGCTTTTATGTATCAGGTACTCCTCAGGTGCCGGGTGAGTTGAAACCAAGTAATTCTTTTAAAATTTTGTCTGATGACGGCAAGTTTACCAATATGACCATGATTCCTAATCATGGAGCTATTATTATTGGTTCCGGTACCTATCGGCAGACTGCTCCTAATGCTTATACAGAGCATGTGGAGAAAAATCTGCATCTTCCACAATTGGTAGGTGTGGATAATATTTTGGAATTTGAGATGAAGGGGGGCGATGTCATGGTACTGAAGTTTTTTGTGAAAACGGATAAGGATGGAAATGAAATCAATTCTTGGTATTATGAAACTTGGAAACGGGTGAAAATGCCTCCTGTTTATCCCAAGGATTTGGTCAGATAAGTTTGAATCTTTGTTTATAAACAAAGGATAGTCATTGGGGAGGGGCTGCTCTTTCATTTTTTGAAAGCGTGGTCCCTATCTATATGGTGGGATATGTGTCTTGTTTATATGATTACTTGTTTGGATACTTAAATGAAAGGTGTCTATGTATTAATTGTTTCCAATAAAATGATGTAGTGAGTAACTGTTACCTGTTTGCAGGTTGCTTAAATATACGGTAAAATTCCTGTAATCTCTTCTTAATTTGCACAGAATTTCAAAAAATGTGCTATTCTTCATCACTTTTATGCCTTTTCGAGAACAAAAATTGGAAATAATCGTTAACTTTGTCGCCAATAACAGAAATAGAAAAGGAGATTAATGTCTAAACTTTATATAATAGCGGGGTGTAACGGAGCTGGTAAAACGACTGCTTCGTATACGGTATTACCCGAAATTTTAGAGTGCCGTGAATTTGTCAATGCCGATGAAATCGCCAAGGGACTTTCTCCTTTTAACCCCTCAAGTGTAGCAATCGAAGCGGGACGACTGATGCTGAAACGCATCGGAGAACTGTTGTCAGCCGGAGTCAGTTTTTCTGTTGAAACTACATTGTCTACCCGTTCTTATATCAATCTTATCCAGCAGGCACAAAATCAAGGATATAGTGTCAGCCTTATTTATTTTTGGCTGAATTCGCCTGAACTGGCTATAGAGCGAGTGAAACAGCGTGTTGCCAACGGAGGGCATGATGTACCTGCTCCCATTATCCGTCGTCGTTATCGTTCGGGGTTGGAAAACTTTTTCCGTATTTATATGCCTTGCGTGGATTATTGGATGCTTGCGGACAATAGCTGCACACCGCGTGTTATTGTGGCGGACGCCTTCCGTTTGGGAGATGAGGTCCATATCTATAATCAAGAACTTTTTACTAAAATCAGAAGTTATGTCAACTGAAGAAGAATATAAGGAATTAAGTGCGAAGTTGCGTTATGGTTTAGAATTAGCGGAACAGCGGTTGATAGAGGAAACTGCACGGCGCGAAGGGACACTGTGTTATGGTCGTCCCGATGGAAAAGTAGTTCGGATCTCAGCAACTGAACTTTTAAAGCTTCGTCAGTCCGGTGGAAACAATGCGGCATCTGTGGCTGTTTGTACTTGCTCTGAGATGGAGAGTGGCTGGAATCGTTGAAAATATATGAATAACTGTATATGTATAGGGAAGAATCAAAATTTCTTCCCTATGTTTTTACTCCGTTATTCAAAGCCTAGATGTGGTTGTATCAGCCTTTTGTATGCAAAAAGCAGGAGGAAAAAATATCTTAATTTGTTTGTCAGTTCAAAGAAAAGCCGTACCTTTGCAAGCCGATTATTATCAAAAGTTTATAAAGAATTAATTCTTAGCGTGTTAATAGTTCTTTGTCCGGGAACGGTTAGAAACGCTGGGAAGAATTGTTTTTTAGTAGTTAACATTTAAAAAAGAATTTAAGAGTGGATACTTTAAGTTACAAGACCATTTCTGCAAACAAAGAAACAGCTCATAAAGAATGGGTTGTTGTCGATGCAACCGATCAGGTCGTAGGCCGTCTCGGTTCGAAAGTTGCGAAACTGTTGAGAGGAAAGTACAAACCAGACTTTACCCCTCATGCTGACTGCGGTGATAATGTTATTATCATTAATGCAGACAAAGTGAAATTTACCGGAAACAAGTGGAACGACAAGGTTTACTTGCGCTATACAGGTTATCCCGGTGGTCAGAGAGAAATGACTCCTGCCCAGTTGATGAAGAAACCTAACGGTGAAGAAAAACTGTTGAAGAGAGTAGTAAAGGGTATGCTTCCTAAAAATACACTCGGCAGAGCAGCTCTTTTAAGATTAAGACTCTTTGAGGGTGCAGAACACAATCATCAGGCTCAGAAGCCTGCAATGATTGAAGACTAATTGAAGGAGGCAAAAGATAATGTACGATAAGACACCTTATTTTTACGGTACAGGCAGAAGAAAAAGTTCTGTTGCTCGTGTAAGACTTTATCAGGGCACAGGCAAAATCACAATCAACGATCGTGACATTGACGATTACTTTGGTCTTGAAACACTCAAGCTCATCGTAAGACAGCCTCTCGCTCTTACAGAAACAGACGAGAAGTTCGACATCGTTTGCAGAGTATCAGGCGGCGGCGTAACAGGCCAGGCCGGTGCTATCCGTCACGGTATTTCAAGAGCTCTTCTTCAGTATGACACAGAGAATCTCCGTGGCAAACTTAAGAAGGCAGGCTTCTTAACTCGTGATCCGAGAATGAAAGAGCGTAAGAAATACGGTCTTAAAGCAGCTCGTAGAGCTCCTCAGTTCTCAAAGAGATAATCTTTGTGCTTTCCAGCACGCTTCAAGGCTACTGTTTACAGGGCTTTTGGAGTATTCAGACGGTTTGAGATGTGCTTAAATGTGTTAGATAAGCAACAAGCAAGTAACACATAAGTAGCAACAGTTCTCAACCTCAATAAGCAATCAAAAGAGATGTTTTTCTAAGTTCAGAAAGACATCTCTTTCTTTTTTTGCTTTTAGATTTTATTGATCGCATTGATTAGCACCTCAACGTCTAAATGTGTGTACACTCTTTCGGTCATCGTCATAGCGCCCGAGTGTCCTACAATCTTTTTAATTGTGGTTTGGTCAACCTGTGCTTCTGCCAGCATTGAGATACAAGTGTGTCTTGTACAATGCGGTGTATGATCCATATTCAGATTGACCATAAGCGGCGTAAAATAACTATCGTAGTAATTGCGGTAATCAAACTTGTTTCCATTTTCGGTGTGAAGCAGATATTCGCTCTCGCCGTCGTTGTACCAGTTCTTAAAGAACGGCAGTACCTTGTCGGCGATCGGTACTCGTCTGATTCCGTTGTCAGTTTTGCTGAGCTTGATATCAAAATATTGTTCTTTCAGGTTTACATCTTCTCGTTTTAGATTCAGTATTTCGGAAATCCTCACACCCGAATAAATCAGCATGAGGACGATCTGATAATACTTGTCATCTGACGCTTTCCATAAGCGGTCGATTTCTGCTTTGGTGAACTTTTCCCTATCCCTTTTGTTCGGGTTGCGGCCTTTATGCTTTACAATGTCCACATATTCGGAGTAATCCTTGTTGCACAGCTCATTTTTCATAGCGTATTCGTAGAGCTGATTCAAAAGAACTTTCAGTTTTCGCAACGTGGGATAATTCTTGCCGCAGGTGTCCACGACGTTTTGCAGCTCTGCAAGCTTGATTTCCTTGAACACCTTGTCGTAAAGCGGTACGCAGGCTTTATATGAAGCCTTGTAACCTTTTACGTTGGAATCCGATACCGTCGGAAACTTCTCCGCAGACCAACGCTCATATACTTCCTTGAATGTGATCTTGGAAGCAGAAACGTCAAAGGGATTGTTGTTGTAGTCTGCCAGCATTTGCAGTGCCTCAGATTTGGTGGCTGCATAGGCTATGACCACATAGTCCTGAACCTTTTTGTCTGTCTTTTCATCAATGTGCCAGCCGATAGTTTTTCTGACCATATAGGGTTTTCTACGCCTACCCGATAGCTTTGTGACGCCGCCGTAACCGTTTGGCAACCTCACTCTCCAAAACCTCCTTGTTTTAGTTTTATTTATGATAAGAGCTTATTGCTCCGTATCACCTTTGTTTGCTTGTTCTTGGAACTTCTTTATGTAGTATTCGTTGAATTTTCTTAGCCGTTCCTCGTTATCTAAAACCTCATATTCTCTGTCCGTCAGGAAGTAATCGCTCCGGGATTTGATTTCTTTTTCTTCCCAATCACGGAACATCTCGTAGTCGATTTTATAGGTTTCAAAACTTTCACGATTATAATCGAAGTTCCTCAACATTGTATAAAGCGCACTGTTGCCATCAGCTTCGTGTACATCGAATACAAGTGATACCTTTCTGATTGTTTCGGGTCCTTTAGTAAATTCGACCTCAAAGCGAAGGTCTTGTTTTCGATCCAGCTCGAACAAGTACGCATACACATCGCCCAATGTTTCCAATTTAATATGCGACGAATCGTAGCCTATCAAGTAATTGATGGGCATTTTTAATATGTCCGCTATCTGTTCTAATACAGAGACGGACATATCTATTTCTCCACTTTCGTACTTCTGCACGGTGCGGAGTGATTTTCCCAATTGTTCCGCAAGCTCGGTCTGACTAATCCGAAGCTGCTTGCGCTGTTTGGCGATTCTTTCGCCGATTAAGGTTTGCAAATTATCCATTTCGTCATCACCTCATTATAATAATAACACACCTCTTTGTGAATTGCAAGTGCATTTGCGAAATTAAAATACATAATTTTTGAAATTAGGTATTGACAAGTCATATAAATGCGTATACAATGAATATGCGAACTTAAAGTGCGCAAATAATTAACAGGAGGATATGCTATGGAGAATAAGCTATATATAGATTGTCCGAAATTCACAGGAAGGAACGTTCCTATTACCGAGATCGCAAAGGCTATCGGCAAAGACGCTCAATATGTCCGTGTTGGTTTGCAACAGGGCATCTTGAAATTCGGCTATGCTATGAAGCTTGACAAATCAAGCGAGTACAACTACTACTGCCCCGACAAAAAAGTCTGGGAAGAAACCGGCTACTTTAGAGATAAAGAAGCCAGCTAAAAGGAGGATTGAACTATGAATGAAAAATACGACCTTTGCGATATTGACGAATCGTATTTACACACGGTCTCGATGACCGAGCTGTTTGACAGCGCCTATCAGAGTAAGCCGCCGATCATCGACGGCTTGCTCTACCGGGGAACATATCTTTTCGCCGGCTCTCCGAAGATCGGCAAGAGTTTTTTGATGGCACAGCTTGCCTATCACGTCAGCACAGGCACAAACCTGTGGGGCTTTGATGTTCGGCAGGGTAAGGTATTGTATCTCGCTCTGGAGGACAACTATCCGAGATTGCAAAAGCGGCTGTAT
>ENA-OOQN01000236-OOQN01000236.1-human-gut-metagenome-genome-assembly--contig:-NODE-236-length-18891-cov-4.681196_pt1 | contig 18891 bp, 10 predicted proteins | sample MGYA00241092_ERZ501169 | MGnify/ENA primary metagenome ERZ501169 (study PRJEB25962, sample SAMEA2042489) | human gut metagenome | biome: human gut; feature: human-associated habitat; material: faeces... | reverse complement strand
CAACGTACATTTGACACACAGCTTGCTTTGTTTTGAATTCGTCGAATTCACGTTAATATATGTATAATAAGGCATTATTATTAATTAAACACAGACAAATTTCAATATATAAGAAGTCTCAAAATATCAAAAGCCCATATTTTATAAATAATCACCAGTATAACCCCTTTTATTATTAAAATAATTATATATATTTGCCTTGTTTTTGTAAGAAAACATTATTCATTAAACTTTTCTATACGATTATTCACGTTTCACCTTATTTAATATCAAAAGCTATGATGAAAGTTATTTTTTTACTTTACCTCATTTTTTGCATCAGTTTTCCAATACATGGAAACACACACACCAGTGTCCCATTATTACCCCGGCCACAAAAAATAGAATATCACAAAGGAAAATATTTCTTTCACCTTAAAGATTCTTGCAAAATTCCTTCTGACAAATTATCAACGCAGCTAACAGATACCTTATCCGAAGTCCCTCTCAACCAACATGAGGCATATAAATTAGAAGTAACTCCAGAACATATTTATATCAAGGCTGTTACTCCAACCGGAATTTACCGAGCTATGCAAACATTAAGACAACTAATGATGCACCAACAAAAAACGACCTCCATTCCCTGCTGTACCATTACTGACTGGCCAGCATTCCGGATTAGAGGATTCATGCAAGATGTCGGACGTACCTATATAACATTGGAAGAACTCAAAAAAGAAATCGATTTACTAAGTCAATTCAGGATCAATGTATTTCATTGGCATTTAACAGAAAATCAAGCATGGAGATTAGAGAGTAAAATATATCCAGAATTAAATGCTCCAGAAAACATGACCCGAATGCCAGGAAAATTCTACACACTCCAAGAGGCTAAAGAATTGGTTGATTTCTGTAAAAAACGCCACGTAATGCTAATACCCGAGATAGATATGCCGGGACATAGTGAAGCCTTCAACCGGACATTTCAGACAGATATGCAAAGTGAAGAAGGAATGACAATTCTAAAGAAGCTAATAGATGAAGTTTGTGCTACCTTCGATGTTCCTTATATACATATAGGAACTGACGAAGTAAAATTTACCAATCCTGAATTTGTTCCGGAAATGGTCAAATACATCCGGGACAAAGGGAAAAAAGTCATTTCCTGGAATCCAGGATGGAATTATCAGCCGGGAGAAATCGATATGACTCAATTATGGAGTTACCGGGGAAAAGCTCAACAGGGAATTCCCGCCATTGACTGCCGTTTTCACTACTTGAACCATTTTGACACATATGCAGATCTGGTAGCTCTTTATAATAGCCGAATTTACAACTGCGACCAAGGAAGCAAAGATATTGCAGGAAGCATTCTGGCAATATGGAACGATCGCTACATCTCCGATGAAAAACAAATCATAGCAGAAAACAATTTCTATGCTAATATGCTGGCATTAGCTGAACGTGCATGGCTCGGAGGAGGATCCTGTTACTTTGATGGTCCGCAAACATTACTCCGAACTGAGACCCCTGATAGCAATCAGGATTTTGCCGATTTCGAACGACGAATGCTATGGCATAAACATCATACATTTCAGAAAGAGCCTTTTCCCTATGTCCGGCAAAGCAACATTAAATGGAGAATTACTGATGCTTTTCCCAATCAAGGCGATCTGACAAAATCCTTTCCACCTGAACAATCAGAGGCCGAGTACTATAAATATGAAGGAAAAACGTATCAAAGTTATACAGTCAATGGAGCTGGAATCTACTTAAGACATGTATGGGGATCCCTTGTACCCGGTTTTTATAAAAACCCACAAGAAAATCATACAGCTTATGCAACAACCTGGGTATATTCTCCAAAAGAACAGACAGCCGGACTTATACTAGAATTCCAAAACTATAGCCGATCGGAAAGTGACCTTCCACCCCAACAAGGGAAATGGGACTATAAGGAAAGTCGTGCCTGGCTAAACGGATCGGAACTATTACCTCCGGTATGGAAGAATACTCACAAAGAACGTTCAAATGAAATTTCATTAGCGAACGAAAATTGTGTATCACGCCCACCTTTACAGGTATCTCTTCATAAAGGATGGAATAAACTTATGCTTAAACTGCCTGTCGGAAAGTTCCAGACACCTCAGGTCAGACTGGTCAAATGGATGTTCACAGCTGTTTTTGTCACACCAGATGGATCCGAAGCTCTAGATAATTTAATTTACTCATCTAATAACCCTCATTCTCAAACTGTTGACTTATGAATAAAAAACTCTTTGAAATATATCTTGTTCTTCTGATAATACTATCAACACCTTTATACGCCAAATCCCCCATAAAAGTAGCATGCATCGGGAACAGCATTACATTCGGGACAGGTACCGAAAATCCGCAAACTGAATCCTACCCCGCACAATTACAGCAATTACTAGGCCACAATTATATAGTTGGGAACTTTGGAAAGCCGGGGGCTACCCTCCTCAAACGGGGACACCGCCCCTACACACTACAGCCGGAATATCAGAAAGCCATGAACTTTGCCGGTGACATAGCAGTCATTCATCTGGGTATCAATGATACAGATCCAAGAGACTGGCCCAATTACCGGGACGATTTTGTCAGAGATTACCTGAGTCTGATTGATTCCTGCCGGAAAGCGAATCCCAAAAGCCGTATTATGATCTGCCGGCTTACTCCGATTTCAAACCGGCATTTCCGATTTGAATCAGGTACACGTGACTGGCATGGAGAAATTCAACTGGCCATCGAAACAGTTTCCCGTGTAGCTGGGGTTCAGCTCATTAATCTTCATCAAGCCCTGTATGCCTATCCCAACATGTTTCCAGACGGACTTCATCCCAATCCGGAAGGAGCAAAGCTACTGGCACAAACGATTTATTCAGCCATTACAGGCGATTTTGGCGGGCTAAAACTTCCTCCTACTTTCACAGACTACATGGTACTGCAACGTGACTGTCCACTACCTATTCGGGGAACAGCCAATGCCGGAACTCCAATAAGCGTCTGCATCGGCCACCAGAAACAGACAACTATCACCGGAAATGACGGTAAATGGGAAGTAACACTCAATCCGCTTCAAACAGGAAACGACTACGAACTGAATATTTCTGCCGGCAAAGAAAAACGAACCTTCCGTCATGTGGCTGCCGGTGAAGTCTGGCTATGCTCCGGACAATCAAACATGGAATTTTTACTTTCACAAGCCACCACTGGAAAAGAAGACATTCCTCAAGCTAACCATCCAGACTTGCGCCTGTACAATATGAAGGGCAACTGGGCTACTGACAACCAGGCATGGCAGGAAAGTGCTCTCGATTCCGTAAATCATCTACTATATTATCGCACAGCTCAATGGGAGCCCTGTACCCCACAACAAGCTGCCAATTTTTCCGCAATTGCTTATTACTTCGGAAAAATGCTTCAAGATAGCCTGAACGTACCGGTCGGACTGATTTGCAATGCTGTAGGAGGATCTCCCACGGAAGCTTGGATAGACCGGAACACACTGGAATATCAGTTTCCTTCTATCCTGAAAAATTGGACCCAGAATGATTTCATTCAGGAATGGGTACGTGGAAGAGCACTGACTAACATGCAAAAACGGACAGACAACCTACAGCGGCATCCCTATGAACCCTGTTATTTGTACGAAGCTGGTATCAGAACTTTAGAACAATATCCCATCAAAGGAGTCATCTGGTATCAAGGCGAATCGAATGCCCATAATATGGATGCACACAAAAAGCTATTCAGACTTTTGGTGGAAAGCTGGCGCAGGAACTGGCAATCACCAGAACTTCCCTTCTATTTTGTTCAGTTGTCAAGTCTCAACCGACCATCCTGGCCCTGGTTTCGGGACAGTCAAAGACAACTGATGCTACAGATTCCCCATACGGGGATGGTTGTTTCATCAGACAAAGGTGACTCACTGGATGTACATCCACGTGACAAACGTCCGGTTGGAGAAAGACTGGCACGATGGGCTTTGAATCAGGAATACGGATACCTTAATCTGATTCCCTCCGGCCCACTATTCAAAAGAGCCCACACCCAAAAGGATCAAGTGATTATAGAATTTAACTATGGAGAAGGATTACAATCCTCTGATGGGGAAAAGCTAGTTGGATTTGAAATAGCTGAAACAGAGGGGTTATACTATCCTGCAACAGCCGTTATTCAAGGAAATCAAATTATCCTTTATGCCAAACAAGTCAAAGAACCTCGCTTCATCCGCTATGGCTGGCAGCCATTCACCCGGGCCAATCTAATCAACCGGAACGAACTTCCAGCCTCTACATTCCGGGCAGAAATCTGTTTATAAACTTAAGAGGGTGCAGTTCACATACGTGATGCACCCTCTTAAGTTTATATAATTGCATAAGTTCTCACACAATATTAGCACCAATAATACCGCCAAAAATAAAAGACAATGCATAAATAAAATCCGGAATAAGCAAAAATACCCAATAATAAAATCATCAACAAACCGCGACAAAAAGTCCCTTTATAATAATGTATTTTTTCTGATAACTTCCTGTCGGCTTACATTATATAGAACTTATCTTGTTTCAACGGCCTCTCAATGGAAAGCTTAGGCAAAGATAATTACAATAAAAGCGCCTATCTTTCATTGCTTCAAGATAGGCGCTTCTCTTTTTATGTATCCGTCTGAAGCTGCCCTGACGCAACTTCAGACAAAAGGATTTACTTGCAGTTTCCAGCGCAACGGGGTTTGATCTGCTTGAAGAAATCATTACCCTTGTTGTCTACCAGGATGAATGCCGGGAAGTCTTCCACTTCGATCTTCCAGATAGCTTCCATACCCAGTTCCGGATATTCAACACATTCAATGCTCTTGATGTTGTTCTGTGCCAGGATAGCAGCCGGACCACCGATAGAACCCAGGTAGAAACCTCCATGCTTCTTACAAGCATCAGTTACAGCCTGGCTGCGGTTACCCTTCGCCAACATGATCATACTTCCTCCGTGGCTCTGGAACAGATCAACGTACGGGTCCATACGTCCGGCAGTAGTCGGGCCCATAGAACCGCAAGCCATTCCCTGCGGAGTCTTGGCAGGACCAGCGTAATAAATCGGATGATCCTTGATATACTGAGGCAGATCTTCACCACGATCCAGACGTTCTTTCAGTTTGGCGTGTGCAATGTCACGGCCTACGATAATTGTACCGTTCAGAGACAGACGGGTTGCTACCGGATATTTATCCAGTTCTGCCAGGATTTCCGGCATCGGACGGTTCAGGTCAATCTTCACTGCATTGCCTTCACCAGCCTGACGGAGTTCTTCCGGAATCAGTTCGCCCGGATTTGAGTCCAGCTTTTCAATCCAGATACCGTCTTTATTGATCTTACAGCGGATGTTACGGTCAGCAGAGCAGGAAACGCCCAGACCCACCGGACAAGAAGCACCGTGACGAGGCAAACGGATGATGCGTACATCGTGAGCATAATATTTACCACCGAACTGTGCACCCAGACCGATACGGTGAGCTTCTTCAAGAACCTGTTTTTCCAATTCTACATCGCGGAATGCACGACCATATTCATTACCAGTAGTCGGCAAATTGTCATAGAAACGGGTAGAAGCCAGTTTCACGGTCAGCAGGTTCTTCTCAGCTGAAGTACCACCGATTACGAAAGCGATATGATAAGGAGGACAAGCTGCAGTACCCAGCGTCTTCATCTTTTCTACCAGGAACGGAACCAGTGTAGCCGGATTCAGGATTGCTTTGGTTTCCTGATACAGATATGTCTTGTTGGCAGAACCACCACCCTTTGTTACGCAAAGGAATTCATATTCCATACCCTGAGTTGCTTCGATATCGATCTGTGCAGGAAGGTTACAACGAGTGTTGACCTCTTCATACATGGTCAGCGGAGCGTTCTGAGAGTAACGCAGGTTTTCTTCGGTGTAAGTCTTGTAAACGCCCAGTGACAACGCTTCTTCATCGCAGTAACCGGTCCACACCTGCTGGCCTTTTTCACCGTGGATGATCGCAGTACCGGTATCCTGACAGAAAGGAAGAACGCCTTTAGCAGCCACTTCCGCATTGCGCAGGAAAGTCAGAGCCACATACTTATCGTTGTCGCTGGCTTCCGGATCGCTCAGGATCTTAGCAACCTGTTCGTTGTGAGAACGGCGCAACATGAAAGAAACATCGCGGAAAGCCGCATTAGCCATCGCAGTCAAACCTTCTTTTTCGATTTTCAGGATGGGTTTTCCTTCAAACTCGCTTACCGATACATAATCTTTTGTAAGCAAATAGTATTCAGTTGTATCCTTGCCATGTTCAAACATCGGCTGATACTTGAATTCGGGTGTTGCCATATTATTTTAAATTAATTGTTAGTTATTATGCAGACAAAGGTACAAAGTATTATCGAATTTTTTCCTTAATCAACGTGAAAAGTTTCACGGTCATTCATCCGAAGCACGAAGCAGATCTTTCTCAAGTACATCCACTCCGGGGAAGCCGACATAACGTCCCTGAAGCTTGCCGTCGTGACTGATAATGAGATAGCCCGGAATACCTGTAATGCCGTATGACTGACACAGATATTTCCACTGCGCTTCCGAGAGACGGTAATGCAAACCGTTCATCTTTTCCAGATCCTGTTTCCAGTTGGCCATCGGCGAAGAAGGTCCTGTCAGATAAATGAATACAATATCTTTGGATGCCAGCCGTTCTTTCAGCGGACGCATGGCCACCATGCTTCGCTTACAGGGGCCACACCACGTTGCCCAGAAGTCTATCAGCAAGGCTCTTCCCTTATGAGGCGCAATGATGCGGGGAAGAATATCGGCCCCTGTGACGGTTGTATCAAGTACGGCCACCACAGCTTCCTTCACCGATTCTGCCCGTGACAGTTCTGTACGGAGTATATTTTCCTTAGTCTGAAGATACTCTCTGAGCGGAGCCGTACGGAGAGAAGCCAGTACTTTCCGGTCACCAGCTTCCAGAGGAAGACGCTGTTGTATCCGTCCGCACATCGGCTGAATGGTCTGCACATCGGCTTTCACTGCTTCTGAAGCCAGACATTGTTCCCAGCTCCGGACATATTCCTCCCATGCTCCCCCGGTCTTGTGATGCCCGTGCCGGCCCAGCATAGCGGCCATCTGTCCGTCAACCGATTCCCCGAGGCCATCAAACCATGCCACCGGTTCTTTACCGATACGACGATGTTGCAGGCGGGATGCCGACATACTCAGTGCCGGAAGATGGATATAAACGGTCAGTTCCTCGCCCGGAAGCAAGAACAGGGGAAGTTCTGCCTGATTCACTTTCAGCCGTGCCTTACAGGCTTTCACCAGATCAAGTTCCACATGAAAAGACCCGTCCTGACGCACTTTCACCGGAAGTTGCCAGTCTTCCGGAAACAGGCTGTCATTATAGTTCAGACTCATGTTCATCAGCATGCGTGTATCATATCCCAGCACATAGCCATTGAGTTTCACAGGCCCCATCTTCAGTTGCGGATCGGGCAGCTGTTCCTCAACAGATTCTTCTTCCTCCAGGAAAGTGGGTACGTATACATACGGATCGGTCTCGGTGAGCTGAATACCCCAGATATTCCAGCCCGACTCCATTTCCACGAAATCAACTTCATGGATTCCCGACGGTACGGGAGCAAACGAAAGTATGACCTCCAGACGGCCCGATTCGGGGATAACCTCCGGTTCAGTCAGGCCGTCAATAGATACCTTGTCTGCTTCACGCAAGGGGAAACGATACTGGGCGGTCTGCAAATAAGTCTTCGACGAAAGCACGGCAGGAGTTCCCGGCTGCCCATAAAACACTGCATCCACCTGAGTCTGTTCATCCGTCAGAGTGATCTTCCGGATTTCGATTTCCGAGGTGTTAGCCGTCACAAAAGCCGGACATTCCACTACTCGCTTGTGGCTGATTTCAGCCTGCAAGGAGAGACACAGCAGACAAGCCATGCAAATCATCCATAAACGTTTCATAGTCCTTCCAATTAGTTCAGCGTCATTCCGTCATTCTTCTTCGTAGTTCTGATAAAGGAAATCGTTGTAGGGATATTTCTGCACATGCAGTTCGCGTACCTTCTTATACAGAAGATCACGCAATTCTTCGATATTTGTCCGATTCCGGGCTGAGATGAAGATGCAGTTATCATTCATCTTGGCCATCCATGTCTTCATCAGTTCTTCCAGTGTTATATTCTCTTTGGTCTTGGGAGTCAGATCATCTTCTGCCTTTTCCACATAGGTATAGGCATCAATCTTGTTGAACACGATCATGGTCGGTTTTCCTCCGGCTCCCAGATCCGTAATCGTCTTGTCCACCACCTGTATCTGTTCTTCAAAGTCGGGATGGGAAATATCGACTACATGCACCAGCAAGTCTGCCTCACGCACCTCATCCAAAGTCGACTTGAACGAATCCACCAGGTCAGTAGGAAGTTTGCGGATAAAACCTACGGTGTCTGACAGCAGGAAAGGCAGGTTCTCAATAATCACCTTGCGTACGGTTGTATCCAGAGTGGCAAACAGCTTATTTTCTGCAAAAACATCACTCTTGGCCATCAGATTCATCAGCGTAGACTTTCCGACGTTGGTATAACCGACCAAAGCAACACGGATCATACGTCCGCGGTTCTTACGCTGCGTAGACTTCTGGGTATCGATATCAGCCAGACGCTGTTTCAGCAAAGCCATACGGTTCAGGATGATACGGCGGTCCATTTCCAGCTGGGTTTCACCCGGACCACGCAGACCCACCGAACCTTTTCCACCGCCGGCACCAGAACCACCTCCCTGACGTTCCAGGTGAGTCCACAAGCGCTGCAAGCGGGGAAGCATGTACTTATATTGCGCCAGTTCCACCTGTGTCTTGGCATTGGCAGTCTGCGCACGCATGGCAAAGATGTCCAGAATCAGCGACGTACGGTCTAGGATCTTTACCTTCAATTCATTTTCAATATTACGGATCTGCTTAGCCGACAATTCATCATCGAAAATGACCATACCGATTTCATTCTCTTCTTCCTCAGCCTGCTGCTGGAGATATTCTCTGATTTCCTGCAGTTTTCCTTTACCCACGTAAGTCACAGAATTAGGAGTATCCAGCTTCTGCGTGAAACGCTTCACCACCTCAGCTCCTGCCGTTTCAGCAAGAAACGCCAGTTCATCCAGGTATTCATTGGTCTTACGTTCATTCTGGGTCTGAGTAACCAGTCCCACCAATACAGCCTTCTCGGTCTGTGCTTCTGATATAACAAATTCTTTCATTCGATAAGCTTCTATTTCTAAACATCGCAAATATACGGAAAATTTTCCATTGAAATCATCTTCGGAAAGATTATAGAAAAACGGCAAAGCGAAAGGGACATTCACCGAAGCCGAACGGGGAATCCGACAGCATTATGCAAAGGATCTGATGACATCGGGCGAACAATCTGAGTGCATCGGGTAGACAATCTGAATGCATCGGGCGGACAATCTTCCGGAATCGTCTGCCCGATTCTGTGTGTTCCACCTAGTGGAACTTTTTGTTTCTCTAGGTGAAACTTTTGTTTTGTGCTGGTGAAACTCAAGTTTCATGCTGAGAAAATAGTGGAATCCTTCCGGGAAACAGGCAAGAACAAAGGGAGAAAGGAGGATGACTGAAAGGACGCCGCCCCATTTTCATCAAAAAGAATACCGGAGACCGAAGACAAAAAAAGCCCGGTCATTGTTATTCAATGACCGGGTTTCTTTATTCAGAGGCAAAAGGAAAAACCTTCTGCCTTTTCTGTTTCAATGTCTATTAATAAGCAGGGTTCTGAACCATGTTCGGGTTTGCATTCATTTCTGATGCAGGGATCAACGGAAGAGCCTTCTTCGAGTTGCGGTCGAAGCTCTTGGCTTCTTCTGTCAATACATCGTGCCATCCCTTGTCTGCATCTGAAGTGTAACGAACAATAGTTTCACCACGTCTCATTGCATCGAAGTAACGCTGTCCTTCACCAACGAGTTCCTTACGGCGTTCTGTATAGATACGATCCAGTGTAACGTTGGCAGCAGTAACCTGCTTGGAAGCATCTGTTGTACGGTTGCTGATAATGTCATTCAGCAAGCTGGCAGCCTTGTTAAGGTCACCTGCCTGGAATGCAGCTTCAGCAGCTGACAGATAAACTTCAGACAGACGCAATACCGGAACATCAGCATAACGAGGATCTCCAGCAACAGCCGGCATCTTGTTGATATATACTTTGTTTCCAGCATATACTGATTCAGGATCCAGCGGTTCAAGAAGGATGTTGTTTCTTACATCCTGAGGATCAGAAGTCAGCATATCAGAGAATGCCTTTGTAACAACAACATCACCATATCCGACACCTGCTACATCTGAGTACAGATAAGCGATACCTTCACGGTCTGTCCAGTCTGTTGTATCATCGATCACCAGTTCGAACAGGATTTCCTTAGCGTGAGAAGCACTGCCTTCAGACCATGCACTTGCATATTCGGAAGTGTTCCACAAAGAATAAGGAGCATTGTTGATGATGTCTTCAGCAACAGCCAGAGCATTGTTCCAGTCGCCCTTGGTCATATATACACGTACCTGCAAAGCTTTTGCAGCCCAAACGTTGATATAACCTTTGCTGTCTTCATCGTTCTGAGTCATCAGAGCGCCAGAAGAAATAGCTTCATTCAGGTCTTTTTCAATCGCTGCATAACATTCAGCAACAGTATTACGAGCCGGTTTTTCGCTGGCTTCAATAGGAGAAGTAACGATGGGCACACCCAATGATGCTCCCTGATCCATTGTATACGGTTTACCGTAAACACGAGTCAGATCGAACAAAGCCATTGCACGAAGTACTTTTGCTTCAGCAGTGTACTGTGCAATTTCAGCCTGTGCCTCCTCTGCATCTGTAAGTTTACCGCTTTCTGCAGCTTCAATCACACGGTTTGCACGTGCTATTACTACATACGGAGTCTGCCAGATAGAAGAAGAAGATCCGAAATCGTCAGCAGTAGAATAGTTCATATAATAGTAGAACTGAGCACGTCCACTACCACTGTTGAATTCATACTGGATATCTTCACCTCTAACGTCTCCGTATACAAACATCAGTCGGCCATAGTAGTCAACCAAAGTGCTGTTTCCTTTTACTGCAGCATAAAGTCCTGTTCTCACATTAGCAAGGTCAGAGCTTGTCTGGATAGCTGTTTCCGCATCGATACCATCAGCCGGAGTCTGATCCAACCAGTTATTGACGCAAGATGACAGGCTGGCGGTCATTGCCACACCAAGCGTAGCTGTAAATATATGTCTAAATATTCTCATTTGTCTTAATTCTTAACGTTAAAAAGTCAATTCAATACCGAAAGTAAAGGTTCTCAGAGCCGGAGTTTCGAATGTACATACACCACTTACCGGCATTTCCGGATCTACGGTCAGTCCTTTAGACTTCCAGGTCAGCAGATTTGAACCAGAGAAGTAGATACGTGCATTGCTCATACCAATCTTGTTTGACCAGCTTTGAGGCATACGAACACCGAAGGTCAGGTTCTTCAAACGCAGATAGTCAGTAGACATCAACCAACGTGAAGACATGGACTGAGAATTGTTACCATACTGGAATGCAGGCAATTTAGCTGAAGTATCACCCGGGCCTGTCCACATATCTTCCAGTGTGTAGTAAGCAGGAACAGCACCATTATACAGGTAAGTACCACCATCGCTGTGCTGCCATGTAGCATAGTCAAATGCATCTCCACCCAGAGAGTAAGTGAAAGTGAAGCCCAGATCGAACCATTTCCATTTCAGGTTGTTGGTCAAACCACCTTCCACCTTCGCATCGTGTTTACCTACAATTGTCTTGTTAGCTTCAGAAACATTGGTTGTAGTCTGACGTGCATCAGCAGTACCGTCGTTCTTGTAGAACAATTCCTTACCAGTCTGCGGATCTACACCTGCGTATTCATACAAGTAGTAAGAATAGTAAGCTTCACCGATACGGTGGATCAGCGGTCCGGAAACGATTTCATTCTGTTCACCGTTCAAAGTAACCAGTTCGTTGGTGTTATGACCGATGTTCAAAGAAGTAGTCCATGAGAAATCGTCAGTCTGGAAGTTGGTAGTCTGGATAGTTACTTCCACACCACTGTTCTTCAAAGCACCCACGTTCACCGGCATATAGTATTTATAGTCTGAATCATAGTAACCACCTACCTGAGAAACCGGAAGGTCGTAGATCAAGTCGCTGGTCTTGCGCTGATAGTAATCGAATGTCAAAGAGAAACGGCTCAGGAAAGTCAAGTCTAATCCAACGTTGAAGGTCTTGTTCTTTTCCCATTTCAGATCAGGATTAGCAATACCGATAATACCCATACCTGAAATACCGTTATACTTCTGTCCGTATTTGTACAGGTTCATATAACCATAGTATACAGAAGGCTGAGTACCGTTCACACCATAAGACAGACGCAGTTTACCGTCAGTCAGAACTTCTTTGGTTGATTCCATGAAGTTTTCATGAGTAAATCTCCATGCACCAGATACAGACCAGAAGCTACCCCAGCGATTGTCTCTAGCCAGACGGGAGCTACCATCTGTACGATAGCTTGCGCTCAGATAATACTTACCTCCGAAATCATAGTTCACACGACCCAGGAAAGAAGTCAGACGATAAGACTGAATGTTACTATCTGCTGAAGTAGAACCAGCATTAGTGAATTCATACAAATCACCCGGATAATCCTGTCCTGAAAGGTAGTTGTATGCATATTTGTTATCTTCTGTTTCAAAGCCAAGCAAAGCATCAATGTTGTGTTCACCGAAAGCCTTGTTGTAAGTCAACTGAGTCTGAGTGTTCAACTGTTCATTTCTGTTAATGATACGCTGCATAACGCCACCAGGACCACCATTGTTAGAATATCTATCCCACAATACGTCGTTGGTATTGGTCATGTAGTCGTAAGAAATCTTTTCACTCAAGTTCAAGTTATCCCAAATATTATAGGTAGCCTTAACTGTATTGAATGCCTTGATGATAGTAGCACGGTCAGAGCTGTGCTGGAATTCATACAAGGGGTTTACACCAAACATACCACAACCATTATTCAACGAACCATCTTCATTGTACGGAGTAGAAGAAGGACTCTGGAAGAATGCATAGTTGGCAACAGCACCATCGTAAGAAGTACCTTCGTTTGTTTTCTTCTGAATCATCTTAGAGAACTGGCTTGTTACCTGAACGGTCAGTCTCTTGAAAGTATGAGTCAAATTCGCATTTCCAGTGAAACGTTCCAGACCCTGGTTCTGAATGATACCATCCTGCTTAGTATAAGACAAAGATGAGTAGAACTGAGTGTTCTGTCCACCACCTGATACGCTTACCTGATAGTTCTGGTGACCACCAGTCTTGAACAATTCATCTTTCCAGTCAGTCCAGCCGTTAGCAGGTTTCGCAGCAAAAGAATCAATGTTTGAATCTGCAAATGCAGCAGCTTCTGCTTCAGAAGCACCCTGACCATACAAGCCGTAATTCTTCAAACCTGTCCACAACAGTTCGCGACGTTCGTCACCGCTCAACTGCGGACGATAGTTGATAGCCATGTTTGAGAAACCCCAGTCGCTACGGAAGTTTACTTTCGTCTTACCCTGGCTACCGCTCTTTGTAGTAATAACGATCACACCGTTAGCAGCACGCGAACCGTAGAGTGAAGCAGCTGCGGCATCCTTAATTACGGTGATAGATTCGATATCGTTGGTATTCAAAGTAGCCAAAATGTTTGTACCAGCATCACTGTAAGTGAACTCGCTGACGTCACCACTGGTTACCGGAGTACCATCAATGACGTAAAGGGGATCATTACCTGCATTGATAGAACCCATACCACGGATTCGGATACTGCTTACAGCACCCGGGTTACTGGAAGACGAGCTGAGTGATACACCCGGTACGCTACCAGACAATTTTTCTTCAACTGAGATTACAGGCACATTTTCCAAGTTACCAGTATTTACAGTTGAAGCGGCACCTGTAAACGACGCTTTCTTAAAATTACCATAACCAGTTACCACTACTTCATCAAGTATTTCTGAATCGGGATGAAGTACTACGACAACATGAGGCTTAACAGCCACTTCCTGCTGTTTCATTCCAACGAATGAAATGAGCAAAGTTTCCGCCGAACTTGGCACATTAGGCAATGTAAACTTTCCATCCAGGTCAGTAACGGTACCGATTGTAGTACCTTTAACCATGATAGATGCGCCTACTACAGGTAACCCGTCTTCTTCTGAAGTGACAACACCTGTCACCTTCGAAGTTTGAGCGTTTACCAGACCGATACCTATCAACAGGCAGGTCAATAACAGCATCAATTTTCTTCTCATAAAAATCTCTCTTAAAGTTTAACCTTACATTAATAAAATTTCATTCACTCTAACAAAACGCAAAATTAGTAATAAAAAGCGAAAAAGTACTATTTTTCTAGTATTTTCTGTCATAAAACGTGCTTTTTAACACTTTTAGATGAGAAAATGATGTATAAATACAACTTTTATACACCTATTGAATGCATTTATGTCAGATTATTTAAGTAAACATACTCTAACAGGCAACAAAAGAATATAAAAAGCAAGATTCAAACGAGTCCTGAAGAAAAGAGGCATATTTTGTGATAGTTCATCAATAAAACATGAAATATAGAAAGTTTTATTAACTACAAAGCCCTATGAAAAAGATTAATTACCGTTTAGTTTACAATCGTAAAAAGAGTTTAAATAACGAAGGAAAAGCTCTGGTGCAAGTAGAGGCTTATCTGGAAAGCAAAAAGATCTATTTTTCCACACATATCTATCTTTACCCGGAACAATGGGACACCAGACATGCAATTATCATCAAACATCCGCAGGAGGAAGAACTGAACCGGATGTTACAAGAATTTATGCTCAAACTGCAATGGAAAGAACTGAAAGCATGGAAAGAAGGGAAAGACATATCTTTATCCTTATTGAAGGACACACCCTCACACTACAAACATCACCCTGCTGATTTTTTTGACTTTGGTGAACATTGGGTAGAAAATTCTTCCCGAAAAGAAAGTACCAAACACAATTTACAGACAACCCTCGCCTTATTGAAAGATTTTAAAAGATCACTTACCTTTGAAAATTTCACATACAGTTTTCTCCAAGAATTTGAAACTTACTTACGGAAACGGCAATATACAATTAATACAATAGCCAAACACATGAAACACCTCAAGACCTTCATCAACGAAGCTATTAATCAAGATTTAATGGACAGCAGCAATTATCCTTTTCGTAAATACAAGATAAAAATGATAGAAAGCAAGCATACATTCCTCCGGCCTGAAGAGATTTCCTCTCTGGAAAACTTAAAATTACCCCTGAAATGGAGCCATCTGCAACATACTTTAGACGCGTTTTTATTTTGTTGTTATACAGGTTTAAGATATTCTGACTTTACACATCTTTCATCAGACAATCTGATGAAAGATCAAAAACAGATCTGGCTGGTCTTTACTTCTGTGAAAACAGGAGTAGAGACACGATTACCTTTACGCCTGCTCTTTCAGGGAAAGGCTCTGCTTTTATTGAACAAATACAGAAAGAATCTTGATTTCTTTTTCAGACTGAAAAATAATTCTCTGGTCAATAAAGAATTGATCCGGATAGGAAAACTGGCACAAATCACCCAACATTTTTCTTTCCATTCTGCCAGACACACCAATGCGAGCCTGTTGATTTACCAAGGAGCCCAGATAACAACAGTACAGAAACTTTTAGGCCATCGAAGCATTAAAACGACACAAGGTTACAGCAATATCTTTTCTGACACAATTATTAAAGACCTGAAGCGATGCTGTTCGCATGAAAAAACGACCAAATGAAAGATGGTGTCCGCTATATATAATATAATAAGGTGTAACTTTTTCTGCTCGCAGCTGAAGAACCCGGTAAATAAGACACCACCGGATAGAGATTTTTATCCCTGTACTCTTTGGTTCATTTCTCCGCTAGAGAACGAAAAAGAATACAGGAATAAAACAGACCTAGATTTAGTGATCAATAGCAAAACTTCTGTTTTTGGACAGTTTTCAAGTAGAAACAGAGGAACAGTTATAGCAGAGGATACCACATTATAACCGGCAAACAATGCGTCCAGACAATGAAACATTCCATTTTATACCAAAAATATAGTTCGGCGGAAACTTTAGTCATTTCATTCGTAGGAATGAAACAACAGGAAGTATCTGTAAAACCTCATGTAATCGTGGTGCTTCATCCCGATGCTGAGGTTCTTGATGAAGTAATGGTGGTAGCCTATGGTACAGCTAAGAAGTCATCATTTACAGGATCTGCATCCAACATCGACAACAAGAAACTGGAACTTCGACCGATCACAAACGTGTCCAAAGGACTTGAAGGACAGACAACAGGTTTGCTGACAACATCCGGATCCGGCCAGCCTGGTGAATCCTCTAAAATTGTCATCCGTGGATATGGTTCCATCAATGCATCACAAAATCCGCTGTACGTAGTGGACGGAATTCCTTATGACGGTGATCTTTCATCTATCAATCCGGCCGACATCGAGTCTATGACCGTATTGAAAGATGCCTCTGCAGGAGCATTGTATGGTGCACGTGGTGCCAATGGTGTTGTCATGATCAATACCAAACGTGGTAAAGAAGGTAAGACTTCTGTAACCTGGCGTTCCACTGTCGGATGGTCTTCAAGAGCTATTCCGGAATACGATATGGTAAATCAGAAAGATTTCGTGCAGCTGACTTATGAAGCTCTCCGTAACGGATATGTATTTACAAGCGGATACAACTGGGCTGATGCTGAAGCTCAGGCACGTGCCGACCTCAGCTCTACTTTGGGCGGCGAACTCTATAATCCGTTTAAGAATTACACATGGGATAATATTATTGATCCCGCAACAGGTCAAGTCCGTGCCGATGCTACATCTGCATGGAACGAAAGATGGATGGATGCTCTACTCAACAACAATGCATTCCGTCACGAACATCAGTTAGGCTTGAATGGTGGTACAGAGAAGACCAAATATATGTTCTCTTTAGGCTACCTGAACGAAGATGGTATCCTGACCACAACCGGATTCCAGCGTTACAATGCACGTGCGAATGTAAACAGTCAGGTTACAGACTGGTTCAATGCATTTGTCAACACCTCTTTGTCTCACTCTGTTCAAAACTACAGTGACTATACAGGTGCTTCTACATCCAATGTATGGTATTCATCACAATTCGTATCCCCTCTGTTCCCATTGTACGTGAAGGATGCAGAAGGAAACAATGTATTGGATGAAAACGGAAATCCACAACTGGACTATGGAGAAAACGGTCGTCCGGGAAGTTACAACGATTATAACCCATTAGGAGGACTGGTCGACGATAAGGCTGAAATCAAAAACGACGTAGCCAGCATGCGTACAGGATTGACATTCGGTTCGGACAAAGACAGCTATGGAGTTCTCAAAGGCTTGAAATTCGCTGTAAACTTTGGTCTTGACTACCGCAGCCAGTCAAGCATGTCTTATATGAATATGTATCATGGAAACCAGGCAGCAGCTGGAGGTTTGCTTATCAAAGACAACAGCCGCATGCAAAGTTATACATTCAACCAGCTTTTGACCTGGAACCGCAACTTCGGTCTGCACGGATTTGATGTCATGCTGGGACATGAATTTTATGCATACAAATATGAATATCTGCAAGCAGGAAAGACCAACCTTGTTGATGGAATTCTGGAACTTCGCCCGGGTACAACATTGTATGCAGCCGATTCTTTCACCCACAACTACCGCATTGAATCATGGATGGGACGTTTCAACTATGATTTTGACGAAAAATATTATTTCTCTGCTTCCGTACGTCGTGATGGATCTTCACGTTTCTATAAGGACAACCGCTGGGGAACCTTCTGGTCAGTCGGAGGTAACTGGCGTATCTCTAAAGAAGCATTCCTTCAGGATGTAAAATGGATCAACAACCTTTCTGTCAAGCTCAGCTACGGTCAGCAGGGTAACGACAATATTCTGAATTCACTGGGAACAAGCGACTATTACTTGTGGCAAAGTTTGTATAGCCTTGAGTGGGCCAATGCAAACCAGATCGGTGGTTTCATCTCAACACTGGAAAACAAAAATGTTACCTGGGAAAAGAGCGGCAACATGAATGTCGGTGTCGAAGCACAATTATTCGACAATCGTATAGCAATCAACGCTGAATATTATAACAAGAAAACCGTAGACATGCTGTTGTCTTACCCGATGGCAACATCTACCGGATTCAACGGTTATAATGCCAACGTCGGTAACATGCGTAACAGCGGTTTTGAACTTGAACTGAGAGTCACTCCTGTCCGTACAGATGATTTCAACTGGGATATTACCTGGATGGGATCTACGGTTAAGAATAAAGTCCTGAAACTGACTGGAGAATCCGATGAAATCATCAGCGGTGTATTCAGTATCAAAGAAGGCATGCCGGTCAATACATTCTATATGGCCAAGTCTGCGGGAGTTGATCCTGCTACGGGAGCACAGCTTTACTGGGTATATGATACCGACGAAAACGGTAACCGTATCAATGAACGTATCAGCAGTGACTATGAAAAGGCCGCTACCAGCAAATACTATTTAGGAAGCCGTATTCCTGATCTGTATGGTAGTTTGGGAACAAGCCTGTCATGGAAAGGCCTCGACCTCTCTATCCTGACCACTTACTCTATCGGAGGAAAAGTTTATGATAGCCTTTATGCTGGTTCAATGAACAATACGTACTTCAACAACGCATGGGTGTGACCTGTAAAGTCACGTAATTGATTGTTAGACAGCAATATTAATTGCA
>ENA-OOQN01000221-OOQN01000221.1-human-gut-metagenome-genome-assembly--contig:-NODE-221-length-19670-cov-3.740352_pt1 | contig 19670 bp, 25 predicted proteins | sample MGYA00241092_ERZ501169 | MGnify/ENA primary metagenome ERZ501169 (study PRJEB25962, sample SAMEA2042489) | human gut metagenome | biome: human gut; feature: human-associated habitat; material: faeces... | reverse complement strand
TCTTGCTCGTGTCCGGGTCGCCTGACGAGAACTTGCCATACACCTTGATGCCTCCGATGAGACCTACCACGGCACCGATGGCGTAGATGAGCTTCGTGCCCGGGTCGAAGTAGGAGGTCACCATGCTTGTTGCCTCGTTGATACCTGCAAGTCCGTTGCCTTGCGCAAATGTCTGTGATACGGCTGCGACAATCATCGCAGCGAGAAGAATGATTCTGTTTTTCTTGTTCATAAATCGTTTTTTGTCTGTGCCTTGGGGATTGGATTGTCCCGTCTGGCGGTTGATACTTTTGTTTACTCATGCGGCATGATGCCGACTTGTGGATTCAGTGGCGAGCTGAGATTTTAGCCGTAGTCTTTCTTTTTCATTGGTGTACTTTAAAATTATTGTTAGAGGCGATATGCCTTGAGTCCCTCATCAAATGCAGCCTTGATTTCGGCAGCATGGATAGCAAAATGCTCGTTGATGATGTTGTCTATGAAACTTGCTACAGTAGCCTGTCCTTTACCAACCACATTCACAAACTTCATAATGCGCTCATGTGTCTCTTCTTTGATGCATACCTGTTTACCATTTCTTGCGGTAAAATCAGCTTTGGACATAAACTTGTCTATATACCCAACTTTCTTTTCTGCTTGGGATGACACTGTTACATTTACAGTGGACTGAATACTGATGTATTCCTTTGTCGCACCATTCTTTCTTTTTCTGTTTCTTTCCATTGTTCTCTAAATTTTATTGTTATACAAAATCGAGGATATTGAAGTCCTCTATGCTGTCTGGCACTTTAAAAACCTTCTTTGACTTGGATATTTCTTCTATCTTGTGAGTTTGCAGGTAGAAGGTGACAAAATCATGAATGTTTTTCTTGCACTCCTTGCTGTTCTCCATGAATTTCTCATAGAATTGGTTACCATCCATCTCGTGGAAGACCTTTCCTGCATGTCGTTTCTCCTTGTCCGTAGCTTTTGAAGCCTTGACCGTCTTCACGGCTGTATCTATGTCCTCAAAACTTGTTCCTTTTGCTTGCGGTACATCGGCATCGTCCTCATCGTCTGAATACTTCACACCGACATCTTCTATACGGACATTTGTAAACACATCATCCAGTAGTTCATCAGGAATCCTTGCCGTGTTCTTTGGTGGATCCTCGAATGTCACGTCATTCTCAGACACAAGCTCTGACTCAGTTTGCTTCTGTACCGTTTCTTCTTTCTTTCGCAGTTGGGACACTTTGAAAAGGCTTTTGCCTACAAGTGCCATCGGGTCGATGGGTGGCTTTTCCTCTTCTTCCTTATTGTTCGCAACTTCAAGGAGCAACTTGTTGTAAAAATAGATAGTCCAGACATTGAATGCAACCAAAACTATCATGAATATACTTTCCATTGTCATGCTTATTCCTTTTTATTTGTCATACATTCCAGTCATCTATCTCTTTTCTCAGCAAGCCGTTGATTTCTTCCTGGTTCTCTTCAAGATGTCTCTCAAGAATAAGGTCGATGTAACCACCGACTGTCAACTCATGCTTTGCGAGCACACTGACTATTCTTGAAATTTTCCTGTGTATCTCACGGCTGATATAAACGCATTGACGAGTCTTTATCTCGTTTCGCTTGAAGAATGCCGAATCGTAACTTTCCGAAGAAGCCTTGGGAGGCTTGCGTGAAATTGGCGACTTATCGGTCTGCGAGCATTTGGACTTCCTGCCAACCTCTTCTTTCTCTTCGGTATCTTTCACTTGGGATTGGGAAGCTCCGTCAAGAATGGATGCCGTTGTCGTGCCAATCTTGCTCTTGCCAATAGAGGCAATGAGCAGATTTTCATCTATTGCGTCAGTGTTGATTTTTCTGCTTACCATAGGCTCATGTCTTTATGATTTCACAAATCTCGTCGGACAACTCCTTGATGCCACTCCCTCGCAACAGGTTTGGGTCTGATGGAAAGATGGTGGAACGGAACACTGCCTTTCTGTTCTCCGACAGCTCTCTTCTGAAACGTTTGCTGTCTGGCAGTCGTGTGTTGAGAACCGAATAGTCGAGAGACTTGAACATACCTTCATATACATCATACAAACTCGTGCGTTCTCGTTTGTCAACCATTGTCCAAAAGAAGGCAAGTTTCTTGGTGACCGACCAACCCTGTGTCAAAAAGTTGTCGTGGAACAACTGCATGAAGCTCATTGCGCTTTCTACAACAAAGCGGTCTGCGCTGACGGGTACAAAGATGTAATCCATCTGAGACAAGGTCTTCATGACGCCCTCACTTTTGATAGTCCCAGGCATGTCAAAGAAGATGAAGTCAAGTTTAACCTCTGTTTCATTCAACACTGTCTCTGCGTCGTCAAGCGCATTGACAGCATTGCTTCTCGTTACGCTGAAGGACTTCTTGCCCAGCTTTTTGAAATGCTCACAGGCTTGCGCCTTGAAATAGTCGCTGCTTTTGATGAGTTCCAGTTCCTCGTCTCGCAGGTCTGCAAGGTTGTATTGTGGCTCGTCACAGTCTATGACCGCCACATTGTAACCCTTGACATTGTGAAAGTAGTTGGCTACAAGAGCCGTGATGGTGGACTTTCCTATTCCACCTTTCTGTGTCGCGAATGCAACAAATCTTGTTTTACTCATATCTTTAACTTTTTAAATTGTTGATAACTCACTTCTATAATATTCTGCCAATTTAACGATGTGGACACATAAGAGTCCATGTCTATAAGTCATTGCTCCATTATGGAGACCTTGAACCATTGCAGTGCTTCATCATTTCCATACGACAGTACGACAGTGAATCATTAAGTCTGTACGTCAGTAGCGCATCATTGATGCAAGGCGATACTGCAATAATGACAGGTTTATTCATTTCTACAAATGCTTGTTTCATCATATTTTCAAATCATTAGTTCGATGTTTACGGCTGCAAAGTAACAACGCTTTTTCCGAAAAACAATGGTTTTCAAATCCTGTGGCAGCATGTTGCCGATAGTTGCAGTGGTTGTCTGGGGTGCATCTGTTCCAAGGGCGCTTTTTTAGCCGTAATTTTGCACCCGAAAGGCAAAGCGATGGATAGCGCATCCATATCGTTCCGAGAAGAACTAAGGCTTGATGCTCCGCAAAGGACTGGATTTCCCGAACAGCTTCCATTCGGGATGGGGACGGCTTCTTACCAAGGCTAACTCCAATCCACCCTAAGCGGATTTTTATGTCCTCAAAGACATAGCAAGGTATGTTTTGAGTTACTCAAAACCGTTCGGGTTACTCCCTCCCGACCTTACCCTGCCAGGTTGGTAGCCTCTCCGAAGTCGGGCTCCCCATGTTCCAATCTGCCGATATGTTGTATGGTTCCATCATAGCTATATGCACCGCTTGTTCCATTTTGGTATGAACATAAAAAAGGATGGCAAGAGTTTTAATCCTACCATCCTTTTACAATTCATGGAGAAGTCTTATGGCAACCAGTTGTTCTCCATGAACCAAAGAAAAGGCTTATCTAATTCTTACACCTTTTCCATTTAGTACTTCACCTCTGACATCATCGGTCTTACAGAGATACAAGTCGTAGCCAATAGCTGTAATGTCACTGTATCTTGGAGGTGTTATGACTTTGCCATTTGGCGACATCAAGCCATACCAACCAACTTCCGCCTCATACTTTTTGCAACTCGCTGTCTTTTGATAAGGCGTTGGTTCCGCTTCCGCTGTTTCACCTGTCAGTTTGCCATCATCATCGTAGTTTTTGGCCGTGGTGTATCGTATCTCATCGGTATCGTACATCATTCCTTCCACATTGCTGATGAGGAAATCATCTATTAATTGTCCCTGTAAATTATATTTGCGAAGCGTATGGTCTTTCATCGTTGCTGTGATACAGCCATCAGACACCCAAAGGTCTGCTTCCATTGGTGGCAATACTACTTTCAAATTCTCAGAAAGAACACGTTGCATTCCACCTTTGCTGACAATGAAGAAAGAATCCTTTGGATATATCGCATCATATTCAGCCTTTAGCATCCACTTTCCTTTCTTGTCAATCAGACCATATTTGTCTCGCTTGTTGCCGTGCATTACGCAATGCCCATTGTGGAAAACATACCCTTCAGCACCTGTGATGTATGGGATATTCAAGTCGATAACCACATTGCCTTTGGCATCAATGAATTTTATCTTACCGTTGTCATCTACGGAAGCCAAGCCATCCGAAAACACCCATGCGTGCTTGTACTGAGGCTTGATAGCTATTTCACCCGTCTGCATATTGAAGTAACCACGAGCATCGCCGTTACTATAACAGACAAGCGAGTCGTCCCCCAATGGTTTTGAAATCCAATGTATGCCCTTGACAGTCTTCTTGCCATCACGAGTCTCCACATATCCATCCGTTTCATAGGTACGGCTATAGTAAGTGGCATTTCTTGACAGGTACTGCGAGTCATAGTAGGAGTCATCCAAATATTTCGCAGCATTCACTTTCTTGTAAATAAACTCGTATAGCGCATTACCTCCAGCACATGCAAACACAAACATGATGAACGCAAAACAGCCTCCAACAACACGTCGAATAAACTTGCCATACTTAGATTCATCCTTCATTCCAAGTATCACGGTGAACCATTCTGCTGTTGCTGAAATAATACCTGTCAGCCCTTTCCAAAATAAAATAATTGCTCTTTTCATATGCCCATTATTTTAAGCTTCTACTTATTCTCCTCCTCATCAAAGGCTTCATCTGCCAATCTGCCATAGCAACCAAGACGTTCTTCCTTTGACATCGGTTCTGCACAAAAAGCAGCCTCATTCTTCATTTGAGAAAGACGAGAAAAGAAATTCATACGGGTCGTGGTGTCTTTGCGCATGGAAGCACGTGTCCCTTCTGAACTATAATCAAAATTACGAGCATTGCGAATAGACATCGACATAGCAACTTCCATTGAGTCTTGATTCGCTCCCATGTAAGTGAATGTCCAGCCTTCTTTGCGAAGCTTTTCCACAAGTGCCTTGATACTATTACCATTATATTCTTTGGACGCATTCTCATAACCGTCAGTAATGATAGTAACAACAACCGCAACATCCTCAATATCTTTGATCTGTTTATACATCGCAGTAAGGGTGAATCCCATAGCATCGTATAAAGGAGTAGAACAACATGGTTCATAGTCGTTCATGCTCAACGGATGCGCTTTACCCACAGGAACTTTGTCAAAAACATTACATGTCTCACAGCTACAAAAAGTAACCAGTGAAACGAAATGCTCCTGTGTGTCGGCAAATTTCTCTTGCGCTTTCTTGATTCCAACCAAGGTTTCGTTGAATCCATCCACTGCTGCTTGACGTATTCTCTGCATAGAACCACTACGGTCAAGGATTATCACATTGAAGATTTGAGTCTTCTGCATTGCAATCTTGTCTTTTATATCTTCCATATTATCTGATATTTTTTGTGTTATAAACTTTATTTGTTTATGTGTATAGAGTAAAACAAGTAACCATTCCTATCATCAAAGTATATAAAAATCCCTCAGCCCATTCGATTTTATATCAAATTGAGCTGAGGGAGACAATTTTCTTTATTCAGTAATTCTTTACTTTACCTATTAATTGATGATATCAATATAATTTCTTAGACCTGGAGATATTCAAGTACACTCTCCCAATTAGGGAATTCTTGACTTCCAAAGCGAAGCCATTCTCCCTGGAATCCACTTGTTCCATGTTTTCCTCTATCATCAATGATATAGTCACCTCTGAGTAAATTCTTGTGGTGAGAGAGAATTAGACGTTTACAATAATACTTGTCCATATGTCTATTTATCCATTCCACTTTGTCTGACCATGTTGTTGGATTACTCCAAGGAGAGGTTGAAAGGATATAAACATCGTATTTACCACTTTGTTGTAAGGCATACATAGCCTCGACAGCACCTTTCACAGGTGGTAGATAAGAAACGATGTTCGGCACTTCATCATATCTTCCTGCATATTCCTTGCGAAGTTCATCGCCAATCAGTTCCAATCCTGCATGAAAATCCATCAGTACTCCACCCATATCAACATAGACAATCTTCTTTGCCGTTGGTTTCTCTGAATGCAAATCTCCCTGTTCGTTGGTGACAGACTTTTCGATGAGTTCTTGAGTTTTGTCTCGCTTGTCATAGTTATCACGCAACTCCATCAACATTCCACACAATTCCGTTGGTGTCAATATCGTCTTATATGGATTGTTCTCGCCAGTAGAATGTGCCAGTACTATCCCCCTTGTTTGCATCAGAGCAGCACGGAAACGTTCATTTTGTTCAAACATTGCCTTGTAAGCACGATGAATCAAATCTTGGTATGCTTGGCTTTGTCTGTCTATTGCCTTCTCTTTCCACCATACTATTTGGTCTGTCTGCCATGATGTTACACTCATCTTTCTTGCATTGCCACCTTTCATGCTGCATATCTGACGTTGCTTGTTGATGTCTTGTCTCTTCAACGACTGAAGGAATCCCTCCATGCTGCTACATACCATTCCATCGAGACGAAATCCATTGCTGCACAGATTGCTCAATACATTTGAAGGATAAAGACCATTTGACCGTATATCCAACGTATTGGTCTCTGGATCATACATATCCTTCAACTCATGTCCATTACGTGAGGTTGCCTTATTATTTTCTTCCATAGGTTGTTTCAATTATCATGCTTCATACGAAACTTTGTTATCTATTATCTTGTATTACCTGTTTATAAATTCCAATGTCGATTCTTCATGAACTTTTTGCATTTAACACAAAAACTGTTTGTCTTTGCAAATGGATTTCCTCCTTTAGCGTTTTGCATCATGCAATTCGTATCAGGGCAATGTCGTAATCCTTGTGTATGACCTATTTCATGAAGCATCACACTAAACAATTGCTCGTAACCATGAGGACGGTACGATGAGAATACCGCTACACCTGTACCAATGCCACTTGCAAGTCCCATTATACCACTATGAGGTCGGTTACGGAAGTTGTCCAATCCTATATCTGCTTGTGTCAGTCCAATAACGATGGTAGAATCTGATTTGAATATTTTCAATTGCTTATTCAGTAAATCAGCTCTATAACGTACATGATCTTTTCTTTTTGTTGTCATCGCTTTTTTATCCAAAGTTATGTTGCCTACATATTTACATTTAGGATAATGTGCTTTTAAAGAGTCCAGCATTGCTTCACGTAAGTTTTTTGATACATTCCCCAAAGTGTACAAACAAACAGTTGGTACACTTTTAGAGGTCACAGTGTCCTTTGTTACATCTTGAACACCAACCTCGTTATTGTGATTGCAACTAAGCAAACACATACTGAAGCATATACAACACAAAAGAAGTCCTTTCTTAACAATCATAGTCATATGTTTTTTATTTGTTGTAATAATTCTCCCATCTGTTAATAGTCAAACATCAAACACTTATTTGCATCCTCAGACACCAATGCTTTATTCTCCAATGCGTCTGACTTGATCTTATTCTGCGCATTCTTCCCTATATGCCATCCGTCACACCATGCACATTTGTAAACAGAAAAATGCACACCATGCTTCTTTCCCATTGCTTCTGCTGCCCTAAGTGCAACTTTCTTATTTGGGTAAGGAATCTTAGGCTTTCCGCTGCGGCGAGATATATGGCTATACTCACTGAATATTCCAAAGGCATTGTGTGTGACAAAAATGTTTCGCCATGCACCCTTTCTTGTCAATTGGTTCCAAATGGCAAGAATACTATTTTTGAAACTTATTTTACATACATCCATCGGTTATAAATTTCTTGATGAAGTCTTATGGTTGGTGTTATATGACTACTATCGTATGCTTTTTTCTTGCGGTTTCTTGACACCGAAAGCCTTCTACTTCATAAATATCAAACAGTCCTTTCTTTAATGGAGTAAGTTCATATGTTACAGTAGAATCGTCTGCACCATCTAACATGTCCCTATCTTCTTTGGAATATACATATTCGCAGTTATATTCCACTTGAAAAGCAGTTTTATCATACTCTATACGATATTCTATGCCAACAGAGCCATAAACCCGGCCTTTGAATGTCAAATGATCACCATTAAGTTTAATTACTTGCATAACCTTTTTGATTATATGTAATGGAAATTGTTATAGTTAAATACGGATAGTGAAGTTCTTTCAGCATCCATGTTTTTGATACGCTGTGGTATTTCGCATAGAGGGATATCCTCGTCAAGTAGCCAACGTAAGTGTCCAAACATGATGGTATTGGACTTTAGAATCTCCTGTTGTGTAGCCATGACACCATATTCCACCGCTTCTTGCTCCTCAGATATTATCATGCCAGAGAATAGCCCATGCAGTCCTTCTGCTCTTGCAAACTCATCTGCATGACACCATATGCCAACCATATTACCGCCATGCTTGCGCAAATGGAAACTGTGCGGATGTCCAACTATAATCTTGTCAAACTCATCCTTAGTGTCATCCTCTCGATAGAACAACCCTTTGTCTGAGCCATGTCCAAGTAGCATGATTCGTTCTTGTGTAGAAACATGATGCAACAATTGCTCCATTTCCTTGTTGGAACAATTAGTGCTAACCACATTGGCATCTTTACCCTCATATAAAGCAGAGAGTGCAGAAGTTGTTTTATCTTTTGGATGTACAACTAACATACTTACTTCTCGTATTTTTTCAACATTTCCTTTACATTGTCCATTGGTTGAAAAGGCACGATGATTTCCAAGTCCTTGTTAATGATGCAATAGACCTTTTCTTCGTCATTGTCCTCCATTCCGAAACCATCTTCATCTGCAAAATAACGTCCATCGGGATGTATCGTCCAACAGATGGCGCAAATGCCATTTCTAAAATCGTTATATCTGCCAAACCAATATCGAACAGATTTACGGCCATTGAAATCAGGACATCCTTTTTTTATTGCGTTGAAGTCTATCTCATTGTCTGCAACCAGGAGTGATCCGCTTTCGCTTACAAGCTGCCTTGTCTTACCAGTTTCCTTATTGATGATGGTGTAACTTCTTCCTTCACCACTAAACACTGCCATATTCTCACCTATATCGTAGGCATCCTTTAAATTATTCTTGTCCATATCCGTAAGTTTTTATTTGTTGTAATAATTTTCCCATCTGTAATTTCCACTGATTACATTCATGTCCTCATGAAACTTTTCCATATTAGGAACATTCATGACTGAAGTTGATATTGTCTTCAATGCTTTGGTTCTATAATCAATGGTCTCAAATGTAACTTTGACCTTTTTGTCTGATAGGAAAGAGTACGTTTCCTTTTTCAACGCAGTACCATACCTGCTGATTTCTTGCTTATATGCCAATAGCCCATCTTTATATACACGTTGATGCTTGCTGCCATCCTCCCACGTAACGGAATACACATTCAAGTCATCAGTTATTATTGGAATGAAGACAAGGTCTTTATCATCTGACTCTATACATGGATCATGGTGCCATACTGTTTTGACGATGCGCCCATTCCGATATTCCGATTCCATTGAGGGCAGATAATCTGCAAATCGGCAAACCTTATAATTTTGCAAATCCTTTCTTTTAGGTTCCATTGTTACATGGAAGATATAAAAGCCACCATGCAAGTCGCTTTGCCAAAAACTCAGGCAAGGTTTTACCGCTATGGTCAACTTATATCCGCTTGGTGCAACAATGCTATCACTGCTATATACCATATAGGCTTTAATAGCATCGCCATCTTTATCATATTCGATGTTCGTCTGTTGGTATTTTGCAGTGTCAGGATGTTCATAAACCATATCTGCTATCATTTGCCGAAAGCCAAGATACCCATCTTTATTCCTTCCATAACTTGCGCTGTCTGAATCCAAGCCTTCAAAGATTTCACTTTTATATTGGAGGAGATGAGACAACCGTCCTTCATCATCGTAATCATACACAAGAGTTTGTGCATAACATTCCGATGCCCTTGCTATCGTGGCAATCGTTCGTCCCTTGTTATCAAAGAACTCCGTCAGACTGTTCTGCGGTGCATATTGCAAACGATGCACAGCATATGAACCATCCGAGAATCGAACGGAGTCATATTCTATAAATCCACAAGGCATCATCAAGGAGTCTTCCTTGTTGGTCTTGTCAGAAGTACTTTGCAGTTGTTTGAAATAGGTTATGCTTATATCTTCTCTATTACAAGAAGCTATCAATAACAGTGCAACGCCCAATACAAACAATGTATAACGAATCTTCATAATTCTTTTCCCTATATTCTGAAACATTCAATCAATATTGCCGTATAATTGTCATCTCCTTGTTTTTCACAAAGGAAATCATAAACGTCAAGAATCTCTTCCAAGGATTTGTCATCCATCATCCTTGCTTGCAAAATGTCAGGAGCCATGCTTTTGTATAGTCCATCCGAACAAAGAAAAACTCTGTCACCAGTCTGTAGTTTGAGTTGTCGGATGTCTGGTACTGCCACTTCTGGGCGGTAAGAGAAGAAGCACTTGGCAACAATCTCCCATCCAAAATCAAGCCGGATATGGTCTTTTGTCTGATAAAGTAATCCATCACCAGGTCTTTGTACATAACAACGACTATCACCAATATGCGCAATGGTTGCCACATCGTTTTCAATACTTACCATGACCATAGTCGTACCCATCTCTGCATGATGAAGCTCAAATGCCTTTTGGTCAATGGCACAACTTGCTTTCTTGCAAGCGAGTTTTACCTTTGAGTCACAATCGGGCGTACTGATATGCTTCTTCCAAAAGTCAGAAATAGTATTGCATACCGTTTCACTGGCAGTCTCTCCAAAGGAATGACCGCCCATGCCATCACAGACTATTCCTATAAATCGGTTGTTTTGTGGCATATCAATGACCTTGTAAGCATCTTCGTTATTATGCCTTCTACCAGTCTTACTTATTGTTGCATATCTTATCTCCATATTACGATTCTTTTTAGTTTATGATAGTATAGAGACAAATGTAACCTCTAATCTATCTGTAACGTAATATTTCCGACAATATTATTTCAATAATATTGGAATCTTGGCTTGCTGTGTCACATTGTTCTATCAATAATATACTTGTGTTTGATACTTGATGTCATGTTCATCGCAATAATAGCAAATCTCGCTTTTCATGCAACTCCCATGTTTTTTGAACTTCTTTTTTAATGATTCGATAAGACTATAGTCGTCAGATGCGTGCAAAGACCTCATCAGACGATTGGTATTTGCCACATCAAAGAATACGAAAGACTCAACCTCGCCGTCTCTTGAATATTCTTTCTCAAATTCACCCATATCTTGCTCGGTAATGGTGAGTTTGCCATCTTCTATTTGCGCATAGATTCCAGTGAACTCACCATTCGTTTCATGTTTGTAGATAACCTCTTCCATAAATTCCAAGTGTTAATGTTTAGACAACCATTCCACAAGATTATTCACAATGCCATTGGCTAAATCCTTTGGACCATGAGTTTGTTCATTCGGTCTATTGATGATTACAGCCAAGGCATAGCGAGGTTTCTTGCGTGGGAAAACTCCGACAAAGGACATTTCTGCCAATTCATGTTCACCGTTTTCAAGTTCTTTGCCTTGATAGTTGCCATATACTCCTGCTATATCCACTTTCTTTGGGGCATAAGATGCTTGTATGCCTTTCCCTTTGTTCAGACCAATCAATACCTCTTGCAAATATTTACGTCCTAAAGGTGTAATATTATTGTAAGTTTCCTCTGTAACTGAGTCCCCTTGCAAAGTCGGGAATGTCAGAGTATTCTTCTGATAGGCACCATTAAAGAGCGCAGCCAATTCCATGGCGTTTGTTTGCTTTTCGTCACTTGTCATTTTCTTCCATATACCAAAAGCATTGTCGCCACGATTTACCAAGAGTATCTTGAACATAGCCACGTTAGATTTATGTGTCAATGCTTGGCGACAAGTCATTACACCATAACCGCCAGACCGCCAGTTATGGTCACGAATGCTGATGCTGTCACCTATATTATATATGCCACCGCACAAATCCATCATGTCATTGAGTGAACCATTGATATCTGCCACCATAGGAGTAATGCCTACAAGTGTCAAAATGCGAGGACTACATGCTTGTTTCAATAGCTTGCCCTCTGAATAATCATCTCTATTTTTCTCCAATGCAACCCATGATTTCAGTCTTCCTGTTTGTGCGTCTATAACAGCAATCTGTCCGTATGTTCCATTCAACATTTTCAACCCCTCAGACAAAACATCTTGGCATTTTTGAGTCATCACGCTATCTATTGTCGTGCATTCATCAAGTTTTGCCACATATTCAGGATTGTCCATCCATACACCAACAGTTTGATTGTTTTCTCCAACCACGCCAATGGTGCCACGCTCAATCCCTTTTTCTACATAGAAGTAGAATACCTCAATGCCATCTTCTGACACATAACGACGTGAGAAACCTGCAACATCTAAATCTATCTCCGTTACATTCTCATGCTTCTCCAAGTCATAGATACCCTGTTTGCCACCTTTTGAAACAACGGCAAACTTGGCAATGCTACAAGTGTCTATCTGTTCGCATTGTTCCAATGGTACTTGGGTGATAGGCTTTTTGCCAAATGCTTCTTCTGCGTCAATAGTGTCAGCCACTATCACTTCTTGGGCAAAGGACAACTGTCCGAAAAAGGCTAAAAATATTGTGATTAAGCCTAATTTGAAGTATTTATTTGTGTTCATATCTTTTATATTTTTGTATTATTGTATTTCTTTCATTTTATGAGTCCATATTGTTTGTAGTTCTTGTTGCTTTGGCTCAAAATATGTCTTGGCATAACTAAGAATATCGTATTCGGTAGTTTCATCGTCGCCATCTTCCTCAAAGTCACAAGTCATAGATATTCCTGTTTTGGAAAAAGCTGGTTCAAAGCCAACACTATATCTTATTCGATTTTCTTTGGCATTCAACTCCTTGCAAAACTCACGAGCCATATCAGCGTGTATATCACTTATGATAACTGCGCCAACAAGCGAAATTGCAAATTTATCATACCCACAAGAAAAGACTTTTACTATTCCTTGTGGTAAACCAAGATAAACTTCTCCTGTACCATCCTCATTGCATTTACTGATATTGCATCTAAGTTTTTCCTCTTCTGCCAACAACTTGGCAAGCAAGACATACGAGTGCCTGCTTCGGATTTCTCGTTTGTAAGAGCGTTTCTGGAACTTGCTGCAAATCCAACTGCAACCAATCATTTGCGCAAAGCCTATAACTATAAGCCAAAACTGTGTAGTAAACATTATCGAAGTATTAATGAGTCTGGCTATAAACCTACTTACAATTTGGTATGTTCAAGGAAGACTCAATTACAACATGCTCTTCATCAAAACATATACTCTTCAGTGTTACCTTTTCAAGCACACCTTTCAACTGCTCTATTTCTGCCATGTTTACGATTACTCGATTGTTTGAATTCTGAGTTATAAAGTTCGTTTTGTCTGGCAAAAGCCTCTTCAAGAAAGCAATGGCAGGAGTGATAAGCAATTCAATTCCTAACTTACCACAATATGCGATGTGTAGGTTAGAACCATCTACTTTCTCAACACACAAATCTACGCCAATGCTCTTAGCAAAACCTAAAATCTTTATTTTCGTTGACACAGAAACTGTAGATGGAGCGACAAATGCCAGCACCACCTCTTTCTTGAAATTATGCGAGATAAAATCTTGAAGCTCAGAATATTTTATTTTTACTTCCATAGGTGTGTCCTATATTGTCATGTTTTACACCTTGTTTTGATTTCAATCGAATACTTCTATGTAACTTGTGTATTTAGGAAACCACTTGTCGAGCAAAGCGTCAGTCTTGCGCTCTATCTCGGGAGTAATGTTCTTGCTCACTTTCTGATAGGCGACAGAAAGTGAAAACGCTTCGTCTATCCATCCGATGATAGGCAATCGCTTGGCTGAAATCAAGTCTATTGGGAACACCAAATAGGATAAGGTTGACAAAATCATCAACTTGTCACTCTTCGGAGTATCCTTGCTGACCATGATGAAATAAAGCAACAATATTGGGCGAGCACTAATGCGACCAACCTTCATTGCGTATTCTTGCAACTTTTCTTTCAACACTGTGGTGTCTATAATACTTGGCTTATTCATGTTTTCTATGTTTTTTGTTGTACATTTTTATATTATAGAGTATGGAAAGAAAAACTATCTATCACAGAAAAAGAAAAACTTGCAAACTACGATATTATTCGAGGTTGCAAGTTGTTATTTGTAGATTGGTATCTATTGTTGATGCCGCAACAAGGGATAAGGCTAATTTCAAATCGAAGGTAGGCTGATTTTATGTTGAAAGTTGCCAGATTTCTGTCCGCATGCCCCTCCTTATTTATCCTCAGTCATATCTCTTTATTTCAATCAACCCTTCTTCATTCAATTGTCTTCTTTGAGAGCAAGTAAGTTTTTTTTCAGAATAAGTCCAGCCTCTATCATCCTCATTGGTCACGTTGGCTATATTTCCATCATAAAAGACAATGCGCATCCGCTTATACAAGCAGTCGTTTACAAGGTATAAGTACAATGAGGCAGACTTCTTATTGATAGATTTATTCCAAATTTTATCTCCCCAATCTTTTGCGTCATCTATATATGAGCCTTCATTGAAAGATGAAAGGAAGTCAAAAATGTCAGATAGCAGTCCCATTCTTTATTTCTTTTTGTTACCAATCTTGGTTATACCCCAAAGAATTAGGATTACAACTATGGCGATAACTACATACATAGTATCACCCTCAGCTATATTTGAAAATATTGATAATATGCTCATCTTTGTATCTTTTTATGGTTTGTTTGTTCCCAATCTTTTAAATCACAATAGTATTTCAATGCCAAATCAATGGTGTCACGTTCCATGTTACACATTTTCTTTATTTCTTCATCTGTATAATTCAAACTTGTCATACACATACGGCAAAAACGTTGCGCCCAACAAAAAGGACACAATTTGTTCTTTCTATCGGAAAATGCCTTTAATAGTGGAAGTGCCAATTGTTCGTCAAAACCACATTTGACATTTCCAATCTTAGCTGTTCCACAGAACTTCTCACATGCATATAAATCTCCATCAACATTGATAAAGCAAGAATAGAGTTCTTGAAAACAAGTCTTGATGTTCTGTTCATTAGGTAGCTTGTGAAGACTCATTCTGTCAATAATGTTTACCAACTTTTGAAAAGAACCACCCATAATCCCTTTATCTCCATTTACATAAGCAATGAACGCTTCTCTATAAAAGCTATCCTTGACTTCCCATGAGTCATACGAACGTGCGGAGTCTAAGAAGTCGGGAAGGATGTGAGAGATATGCACTGGATAATGCCCTTTGAGAACAGGCTCGTCATCCCATACTTTCGCAAGTTGCTTGACATCATTCCAAGAATACACAGTGGACAGAAACCTAACTCTTTGGTCAAATATGGATGGGTATTTCCTTTTGAATAACTCTAAGTTCTTTATTATTGTTTCATAAGAGCCTTTGCCAGTAATAGTCTTTCTGCATTTATCGTGCATCATCTTGTTGCCGTCAATAGTGACATTGACAAGAAAATGCTCAAACGAAGCAAGCCAATCTATAACACTTTCTGTAAGTGCAAGTCCGTTTGTTGAGAGAGAAAATCGTATGCGCTGGCCATATATGGAATATAACTGACCTGCAATCCATTCAATTTTCTTCCTTGCTAACAACGCCTCGCCACCATAAAAGCAAACAGTTATCTCTGGAGCATTTTTGTCTGCGTGTGATTTTATAAATTCAACAACATCACCCAGCAACTCATAGGATATTTCCGTCTCATTATGCGCTCTGCGGTCTCTGTAACTTCCAGAATAGCAACAATAGGAACACCTAAGATTGCATTGTTGCGTCATTTCGATGGTGAACATCGTAATCCTACTACCATCAACAGTTGCAGGTTGGTTGAAACAGACAACAGGACAAGTTTCTTGTTCTTTATCTTTCGAATAAAGACTTATCCTGTTGTTAGTTACATCATACCACAGGCATTTACCCGATGACGTAGTGAATTTATGCATATATTCTAATCTGAATAACCGTAATCTGCATACTTATAGGTACTGCCAGTATTGTATTTGCATTCTGAGCGACAATCACATGACCCCAATTCTTTTTCGTCATCAGATTCCTCTACAGAACTTGGTTCGTTATAGTGCGACGTCTCAACACTTGGATGTTCGGTTGTTTCTGTGTTACCAAGCAATCCGCTGTTTTCGATATCATCATTCATTTTGTCTATCTTGTCACAAGTGGCTTGCACCTTTTCGTCCATCATCTCATTATAAGCAGTCAATGGGTCATCTGACTCATAAAGTACATGATAAAGTTCCTTCTGCGAATATGCATGGTCAAGCCCATCTATCATATTATGAGCCACCTCTGAACTGAAACCTGCATTACGCAGTTGTTCATAAGTCGGGAAAGGATGCTCTGCGTCAAACCCAGAATCAAAAGGACTATTATGGGAAGTTCCCAACAAGTCTTCATTTGGATCAACCACCCCGTCTGGTGAAGGCATCATGCCATTATTAAAATCCATATCGTCCATAGCATTTATGTTTTTGAATGTTATTAACTATCCAATAGCATATTATCAGTCATGGCATCTAAACCATAATCAAACATATTATCCATTGGCATCACTTCTGAAATGACATCATTGTCAGAATAGTCTATATGTGCCCATCCTTCATCTGTATCATTCATATTTAGAGAGTCATCTATAGAGTCAAAACTATCACTGCCATAAGCATAAACAAAATCATCGTATGACAAATCATCCGTTATGCTCAATAAATGCCCATCCGAATAGTATGGAACATACCCCAAATCATCCACTTGCCAAATGTCCGTAAACTCATTGTGGAAAGGAAACTCTTGCAGCGTATAGTCTGTAGCAAAGTTCGAGACCTCCATACTTTGCGTTTCGGTATTATACTGATAAGGAGCTGGTTCGTCAGTAGCCATCATAAAAAAGTTTGAGTCCTTCCATGAATGGGCGAACCTCTCAAATTCATACTCCATGATAGAACCATTCCCTGGGTCAGTCAACACTACTGTTGAGTTCTCTGGATTGTTTGGATCTATATTGACACTTGTAACTATCAGCGCATGGTCGGCATTTGTCAGATTACGATAAAACTCATATTCTTCAGAACCAGGCTCGGCCCACAACTCATGTGAATCAACGCCGACAATCACTCGATGTCCATCTTTCAATTCATTGATGAGATCATACACGGATTCACAATGTTGTGAGTGTGTCCCAACATTACAAGTTTCAAGCAAATTACCAACATCGCTTGGCTTGGTACCACTTCCGTGATACCAGCCTTGCTCTATTGCGTATGCTGTCAATTCTTCTTTAGGAATTTGTATTCCATAATCACGCAATATCATCTCTTGGCAACGAATTGCACAAATAGGGTTGTGACCTTGAAAGATATTGGTATCAAACTCAGTTTGAGTTACTTTTGGACCGAATGTTAGCATTATAATTAATTTTCTGAAAAAAGTATATTTCCCCAATCTTTATTTAATGCTGTTAATTTGGAGACATAAGCAAATACTTTATCCCTTACATCGGAATTTATTCCAAACAATTCTATGAGTTGATTGATGAATTCTTTTTCTGTTTCATCAAGAAAACCGTCTATACAAACAACTCGTATGGCAGTTTCTAACAATACTTTTTTATCTCCTATATTTTTTGTTTCATTGCAAATTTCTTCAACAGTTTTTTGTGGGCTTTCTATAGGTTCAGATAATGGCACACCAAGTAATGCCATAGACAATTGATCTAATAAATCTTTCTCTTTCTCATGAATAACCCCATCGCAAAGCATAGCATAAATTGCTATGTCAACAATGTTTTCGTTAAGTTTTTGTTTATGTACAAGGTTATCAACAACGTCGGTAGGCATTATACCATTTTCTGCAAGCATGTTTCTTTTATACGCTAACACCTCGTCAAATCCAATTGTTATATCATCATACGTGAAAGCACTTGTACCTAGACGCTTTTTCTTTTGGGCTGCATCAGCTAAAGATAGAAGAATTGATTTTCTTATATCTCTCCCCGAAAAGCCTTCAAGTTTATTAGATAAGTTCTGATAATTCTCTTCTGAAAGAGGAACAGCAAATGGGAATTGTTTAGGCAACATCCTTTTTATAAGCAGTATCCTTGTGTCATTATCAGGAAGTTCAAACTTTATGGAATCGATGATTCTTGACTTGAATGCTTCATCAACATCTTTAAGTAAATTTGTTGAAAATATCACACACCCATTAAATTCCTCCAACAATTGGAAAAGTTCATTCGACATTCGGTTGTAATGCTTATCTGAACTACTTTCCGTATTCTCGATTCTGCTACTTAAAAAGGAATCAGCTTCATCAAAAAACAAAACACTATCATTCTCTTCTGCAAACTTGAATATTGCATGAAGATTTTTAGCACCTTCTCCAACCCATTTTGATTCGATTTCAGCATAGCTCGAATGAACTACCGATTTCTGCAAATAGTTGCCAATAGCTTCTGCTGTCATTGTTTTACCTGTTCCTGCAGGACCGTAAAAACACAATATAGATTTTGTTGCTTTATCAACAGAAGAAAATCCCCAATCATTAAATATCTGTTCTCTGTTTTCTATAATTGACAATGCACGGAGAATTCTTTCTCTTGTTTCTGTATTTAGAATGACATCATCAAATGACCATTTGGGGTCTTTGGCATAAAAGATTGGGCTTTCATCGCCTTCCTCACCTTGTGACTTTATATCGTTAGCAACATCCAAAGAATATTCTGTAAGTCCGATTGCTATTAATAATGGATAAAAATTATTTGGTAACGACAAATGTCCCAAGCGATTTCTCACAGAGTAAAGATATGCGTCACCATCAATAGCTTTTGACACCACAGAATAAATGTTTTCTGTATGTTTATGACTTTCTGAAAGTTCTTCTTTTGTTGGATTGACAATCAGAGTTATATATAAATCGACTTGACTGTCTTTTATATAGTCAACATTTTTGTTCTGCAACATATTGTTGAGTTGTTTCTCTATCTTGTTAAGCGAAGAACCAACTTCTAAAGTTGAATTGCAGTTATGTATTTTGTGAATATACTTAATATTTATCATATACGTATTCTTGAATATTTAGTAACATTTCCTCCTTTACTTTTTACTTCTATATCTTTAGTAGTACCATCTTTTTTTCTAGCTTTAAGATGATAAATTGTTCCGTATTCTGTATCATATTTATGCGTTATGTTTTCAACATCCGCATACATTGTTTCTGGAATCTCACTTCTTATTTTGGCTCGCAAGGATGACTCTGTAACGTAGTCTACATATAAGACTAAAGCTCCAGCACACAATAACGTCAAAGCTAGTATTTCTAAAATCATTATTCTACAGGTATCTCAAAAATTTTACCATCTCTAATAGCTGATAAATCATCTGCAATGCTATTAGGAATTACTAATTTTCTTTTTATAACTTGTTTCGTTTCCTTATCTAGCACAATAACAAGAATGCTTTTATTTAAGTAAGCATTCGGACAAATACATCTTTTACACTTTGAGGTTTGATTGTAGCTTTG
>ENA-OOQN01000193-OOQN01000193.1-human-gut-metagenome-genome-assembly--contig:-NODE-193-length-21165-cov-4.203079_pt1 | contig 21165 bp, 19 predicted proteins | sample MGYA00241092_ERZ501169 | MGnify/ENA primary metagenome ERZ501169 (study PRJEB25962, sample SAMEA2042489) | human gut metagenome | biome: human gut; feature: human-associated habitat; material: faeces... | reverse complement strand
CAGAAGCTTTGAAAGAAATGTTGAAAGTACGCGCTGATAGAGATTGAACTCCTCGAAAACCGTTTCCAGCTGATATCAAAAGTCGTTCCGTAGAAATGACACGAGTTCATCGACGCATTCCCGTTGGTTCTCCGCAGACGCTTCACATCCTCCTTCGTACGGGTCACCGACGTCACGATCACCCGGTTCGGATTCAGCCCCTTGCAGGCCAGTGAATCCAGGAAATTCGCCCCGATGGTGTCCAGCAGCTCACTCGCCTTCGGCACCAGATACGGAATAGAGTGCGTCAGCGAATCCATTCCGTACAGTTCACACGGACCGATCTCGTCCAGCCGGTCTCCCAGATTCCGGGCTTCTTCCCGCGAAGCAATCGGCCGGATACCAATTGCCTTAGCCGACTTCAGCTGCACGTCGTTCAGATCCCCGAACGAACGTCTGTAGCTCACCACTCCGCGGATATTGCGCGGCTCGTTCATTTTCATCGACATATCCTTTTTCTCGCCACAGCCCGCCAGCACACTTCCGGCAGTCAGGGCAAGCACACAACATACCTCCCAAAAACCTTTTTTCATGCTTATTCAGTTTGCTCGTCTAATTTTCATTTACTCATTTTCAGCAGGCAAAGATAGCGAGAACTTACGAAAAGATCAAATAAAACGGACCATGCTGTGACCTCCGGCTGAAAGCAGAAAGAATCAGTAAGCATTTTTCTCACCATGAACGGCATTCGCCACGGTCTTGTAGATAATATACAGGTCCAGACCGAAACTCCAGTGCTCGATGTACCAGATATCCCCGCGGATACGTCCCTCCATGTCCTTCAGTTCCTTCGTCTCCCCGCGGTAGCCCGTCACCTGGCTCCAGCCTGTGATACCCGGCTTCACAAAGTGACGCACCATATACTTGTTGATCAGCTTCGAATACTCCTCCGTATGCTTCAGCATGTGCGGACGCGGTCCCACCACGCTCATGTCACCCTTCAGCACGTTGATAAACTGCGGCAACTCGTCGATGCTCGTCTTGCGCATGATGTTTCCCCACTTCGTCTTCCGCGGGTCATCCTTCGTAGCCTGCACCTTGTCCGCATCCGCATTCACCTTCATGCTCCGGAATTTGTAGCAGTAGAACTCCTTGTCGTTCAGTCCGTTTCGTTTCTGCCTGAAGAAAATCGGCCCCGGCATGGTAATCTTCGTGATGATGGTCACAATGATCAGGATCGGGATAAACAGCGTACACAGGAAACACAGCGAGAACACGATGTCGAAAGTCCGTTTCAGTATCTTGTTCCCCAGACGGCTCAGCGGATCCTGCCGCAGACTCAGGTATGGCACATTCCCCATCATATTGAAATACATGCGGTTCTGCAGGTAGTTATGCACGTTCGGCACACTGTAGAAATGCACCAGGTGGTTCTCGCAGAAGTTGATGATCGGAATGATCACGTCCCGGTCCTTCGAAGGCAGACAGCAGAACAGAAAGTGTACCTTCGGATGCTGTCCCAGATAAGCCGTTACGTCTTCCGGCCGTCCCAGATACGGACACTCCTTCGGATAGCGGTTGCTGGGTTCGTGGTCAAAATAACCGATCACCCGGAATCCCGCATACGAAGCTTCTGTCAGTTCCCGGTACAGCTCCACGTTGTTTTCATAACTTCCCACCAGCACCACGAAGCGCAGGTTTCCTCCCCGTGAGCGGTAACTCTTCACCAGATAGCGCAGAATCAGACGGAATGCCGTCAGACAGACAAGCAGGGTTGCCAGATAGCCTGCAAAGAGCTTCGACCAGGCATCCGTATAGTGTCCTACGGTGAGGATGCATCCTGCCAGGATGGCGAAGACAAACATATTCTGCACCACGTGGCCCACAATCCGGTAAGCATACACTTTGCGGTTATAGAGCGAAACCCCCGTATTGATTGCCGTTATGAAGTAACACAGCATCAGCGTCAGCATGATCTGCGTTTGCGGTACTCCCATTGTCTTTTCCCAGCTGCTTCCCTGCGCCCAGCTGTAAAACAGTCCGAACAGCCCGCCGCAGATCAGAGTCTCCGTGATGATGACCATTGTGTTCACCATCCGCTTATAGGTCAGTAGCTTATTTCCCATAGAATTGTTGGTTAGAAGTTATGAAAAGGATTGATATGATCTTTTTAGAATTTCTCTTTTGCGATGTTGATCAGGAACAGCATGTTTCCGATGATGTACCGTTTCCACATCCGTCGCGGTTCCCTGATCAGCCGGTACAGCCATTCCAGACTGTGCTCCTGCCACCATTTCGGGGCACGTTCCACGGTTCCTGCAAAGAAGTCGAATACCGCTCCGATGGCACCGCAGTGGCAGTGGATGTCCAGTTCCTTCCAGTGCGTGTAGACCCATTTCTCCTGTTTCGGCGCCGTCATGCCGATCCAGAGCAGATCCGGATTAGCCTTGTTGATCGCTTCAATGATCTGCCGGTTCTCCTCGTCGCTGAATTCCGGCTTGTAGGGTGGGGAATACGTCTCTACCGTGATGTTCGGATACACCTCCGCAGCTTTGGCATTGACCAGCCCCAGTACCCGTTCACTGCTTCCCATGAAGAAACATTTGCCTCCCCGCCGGTTCAGCTGTTCCATTTCATGTTCAAACAGGTCCCATCCTGCAATCCGTTCTTTCGGTTGCGATTTGGCTTTCAGCCACCGGCAGGCCATTACGATGCTGGCCCCGTCCGGCACCAGGGCATCCCCCTTCTGGAGAGCCTCTGCAAAGAGCGGATCTTTCTGTGCCGTGTTATACGAATGTGCATTGATGGTGTTGATCAGCACCTTGCCTTCAGGCAATAACGATAGCTCCCTTCTGCTTTCCAGAAGGGATAAATCCTTTATTCTTAGCATGTATGGTTTGTTTTATAATTTTGAAAAGATATTGCTTTGTCAATTACATGAGTGATAGCCTGTAACTTATTTTTCGAAGAGTTAGGATCATTACTTATGTCAGATACAGCTTTTTTTAATTCCGGGATGAGTAAACTTGTTTGTTGTTCTATTTCATTTAATAATTTGATTACATTTCGCATATTAGAAATTAAGGTTTGCTGTACTCTGTAGTTATAAGGAGAGAGATCAGTTAAAGCTTCTAAATTTGTTATATAAGTTTGAAGGATTTGTCTGATTAAAAAGAAATTGCTTTCTCTTACTTCACGGCAACTATTTGTGGTTTCCTCATGAAACTCTGATAAAAACTGTTTTATGTGATCGCTTAGAGTATTATTTAAAGTTTTGTCAGGGTGGTATAATACTTCTATACAGTTACTCTCCAGATCTGTTAGTTGTTCTTTTACCATGATCCTTATATCATATGTCCCTTTCCTATAATGATCGGTAAACTGGTATACGTTCTTAAAGGCTTCTGGTATAAAGTCTAAGCTATTGTAGAAATTATTAAATATGGAGATCCAATTAGAATCTATTGGTTTGATATATAATTCAAAACCTCTAAAGATCAGTTCTCTTGGTATTCTTTTAGGACGATAAAATTGTTGTAAAGATGTTCGTTGTAAATTAGCTGTTTGCAGTGGGTATAGTTGAATGCTTTTTGTGAAAAGATTTATACAAGCTATATTTGTGTCAATAGATTTTATAATATTTTTTAAATCGATGTTTAAGATTTGTAGATAGTATAAACAATCATTTTCCTCTTTTTCTTTTTCTTTTTGTAGAACCTTTAGAAATTGTTGTCTTTGTAATTTATTGGCTTCTATTTGCAGCAGAAAAGCAAGAAATGTTGTTATAACACCGGAAATAGCAATAAATGGATTCATCAATCCTCCAATTGTATCGCCAATTTGTCCTGTTTCAGAAAATGAAGAACATTTCCTTGATAGAATATGTGGTGCAATGAAACTGAAAAATAGGAATACAAAAGCTAATATAATTAGAATAGTAGATATTGTTGAAATTGTATGAACCCTTTTGGATGATTTCATTTTTTATTTGCTTAATAGGGGATATCCTTTAAATTGCTTATTTATTCCGATTTATATCTTGATCTATATATAGAGCCATGTCGCTATTATAATCAGCTATTATTGATTTGGCTTGAACCTTTTCAAAATCTGATAACATTGCATAGGCTTCACGAATACCTTCTTCCAGCCTATATGCATCTTGACTTTTATTTTGTTCTTGACAGATTTGAGCTATCTGTATTTTATATTTTATTACTTCTAGGAAGTTATGTTCCGATTGTGCGTTTTGTACTTTCAGTGAAAGCTGATATTTTTTGTTCTATGAGAGGAATAGTGTTACCATAATATTCTTATTTAGCATATAAGAATCTGTAAAGTTATCCAATTGGAATAACTTGAAGTTAAGGAATTTCTTGTATAATCCCTCTTCCTGTAAAGTGTGTGTAGAGGTAACTACGTATTCTTTGATAGCGGATTGTGGTATAGTGTGTACTCCGATAATTAATCCTGTGAATAGAATAAGTAGAATAAAATAGCTTATGATTATTTTTTTCAAAAGATTCATAACAGCATTAGTTTAATGCTTTGTTATATAATTCAATCATTTGCAAGGTTTTATTGCCCCAAGACAATTCTTTTTGCCTTTTGCTGCATCCTTCGGAAAGTTGTTGAAGGATAGATCTGTTTTGATATAAGTAATTGATTTTCTCTGCAAAATCTATTATTGACTGGTTGGGTGTAGATAGAGAAATTTTAATTCCTACTTTTTCATTTACAGAATCACCTTGTCCACAGGTATCGAAGCAAACGACAGGCAGATTATTCCCGATAGCCTCCAATACCACATGCGGAGTTCCTTCCGCTACACTAGTAAAGAAAAATACATCACTTTCTTGCATGATTTTCTGTACTTCTTCATGTGATACAGTTCCATACCATTTACACTGAGTTTCGATACCTAGGTTTTTCGCTAAAGCTTGGTAGGGGAGATTGTTTCCTCCTCCTACAATATGTAATTTGATATAAGGATTCTGTGTTTTTGCAACGCTTCGTAGAGCTAAACCTAATTGTTTTCTGAAATCCAGCTTACCTACCCATAGTACATCCAAGTATTCTTTTTTTGATTTGTCAATAATTGGATGTTCCTGAATATAGCAACCGGTTTCATTCAATAGTGGAGATTCAATCTGAAAATATTTTTTGAAAGTATGTTGCGAATTGGATGATGCTGATATTACGAATAAGGCCCGTTCTGTTGCCAATCGTACTCTTTTTGCATGTTGAAGTTGCCATTTGGTAATGGTATTTTTCAGTTGCATAAATAATTTTGTCTTCAAGCTGGCTCCTTCCAGATAAGCCATTGGAAAACTTTCTTTGGCATCTACCGGTCCCCATATAAATGGAATATCAGGAATTTTCCATAAATATCCCGGCTCTCGGAAGCCGATCATGTTTAATTGATGCAGAATGTCAATATGATTCTTTTGGCAAATATCTTTAGCCATCAGATACGTTTTCCATTGCCATTCCTTATAATATTTGTAGAAACGCCAATCTCCCTGGTTCCAACACATCTTCCGTATTTCATCCGAAACAGGATTATAATAAAAGTGCATATTTTTCCCCTGTGGAAGGGTAGGGAGGATTACTTCAATTGTATCTCGGAACTCTCCCTCCGTAATTATGTGTAGTTCGCAATAGTTTGCGAGATTTACGCACCAATTCCATGCCATTCCTGGTTCACTTCCCATATTAGGAGAACAAGCGTATGCGTTAATCAGTATTGATAGTTGCATAATTCTTAAAATACACTATTGGCTAAAAATGTGATAGAATCCTTTTGGATTTTTTCTAATTTAATGTTACAGTTCTGAAAATCTAATTTTTGAGTTGAGATGTCAATAGCTTTTACGTCTATATTATCGTAAATAAGTCGGTCTTTTAAGTTCATTAATTCTAGTAATGATTGCATTCTGGCATTATTCTTTTTTGTAGAAGAAACCATGGTAAAAAAAGGTTTATTAAAGTTAACAGAGAATGCGGTTCCGTGAAAAGAATTAGTAATTATATATTCTGCATTATAGAAGAGTGATAAAAATTCAGAAGGTCCTGCATCAAGAATATTATTGATGCCTCTGTCTTTCCTTACATTAAAAGCTCTTTTGCATATTCTAAAAATTGGAATGTTTCGTTCAGATGAAATTCTATAGGCAAGATTTACTATTGCATCAGAATCTGAGAGTTGATAAATTAATATATATCGGGGTGGCATATTAGGATAAAGTTTCATATAATTTGTCCACTCTTGTTTTGATAATAAGAGGGTTGGATCTGCTACTAGAGTGGCATCTTTCCCTGTTAATTGTTTTACCAATTTAATTCCAGAATCTTCTCTGACAGAAATTATGTTGATATTATTTAAAAGAGTTCTGTATTTTTCTTTAAGTTGATCTTCAATTTGAGAAACTCCGAAACTGGATGCATAAGAGATTTTTTTTGCGTCCTTGGGAGCGAATGTTAGGAAATAAGGTTCTATTGTGGAAGAAGCAGCTGGATTCCAAACCTGATCACTGCCAACTATAAATATATCATAATCGAATTTCGTATGGTATAATTCTTGATACGAAAAAAAAGTCTTGCTAAATTTTGTATTTACTTTGTGAAATGAATCGAATCTATTATTGCGGTTTCTTACTGCATTATTGATAATTGGAAGAATTCTATCAATGAGAAAATTGATGAGTCTATATTTTGTCCAATAAGTTAATTTTTCTTTTCGGCTCATTGGAATAAACGGTTGCGATTCTTTGGTATCCTTAAACCTCCAGTTCTTATAGTAAAGATAGTCAATAATTTCCGCATGATACCCCATGAGCTCTAACTTCTTTTGTAAAGCAAAAGCTTGAAGTTCTGCCCCATAGTTGTTGACCTTTACAATAGTTATTATACCTATTTTTTTCATTTGAGATATGTGTTTATAATGCGTTTTTTTATCCTTTTTGTATGCAGAATCGTTAATATCTTATAGATTGCCCACAGAAATTTCCATGGCATTCTATTCGTTAAAATGCTAAATCTAAGCTTTTCTGGAAGTAATTTCTTGAAAAAATCAGGAAACATTACTAATGGATGATATTGAATATATTTATATCCTGTATATAAATTGGGGTTTGAATTGATGGCATCCTTAATACTGGCATTAAAAAAATACAGAAAACTTGAAGAAGCATGTATTAGATAATCGCCATGAGTATTATTCGATATGATTAATGAGACGCCTTTAAGAAATTCATTTTCATTACAGGGAGCTCCCCAGAAGTCTGCTAAAGTGATATCTGCGATACGATTAATGCATGAAAATTTACAATTGCTGCAGCTTTTTCTGTCTAATAGCCAACTTGAAAATATGCGATAGAATATATCTTTATTTCGTTGAATCTTGATGGGCTCTCCATTGATATCAATAGTTGTTCTTTGGGATGCAAACCAATATTGACCTTCTTTTTTGTCTCTAAAAGAATATATCTTTGAAGATTTGTAGTATTTTAGATGGAGATCAAGTGCTTCATGGCTTGGAATGCCATGACAGACAAGTTCAATAGTATATAATGTGTCATATTTATTTTTTCCTAAGAAAGCATATAGTGCTGCAATTTGACAGGGAGTACCTGAAAATAGTACATGATAATTATTTTTAAGTTTTTGTTTTATTTGTCTGTAAATGCCTTGTGTTTCACTTTGAATATATTTGCTATTAGTTAATAATTCGATATCGTCACTATTTTCTATGGCTATATGTTTTACTCTATTGTTCTGTAAACTTGCACCAACTACAACCGCTTTTTCAAATTGTGTGAGAAAATTTAATGCGATTGCCGTAAATGCACCACCACTTGCTCCTTTTATTCGGTATTTATCCTGTTTACACCATCCACCATATACTTTCATATTGGGAATCAGATTCTTTCTGACTGGTGTAATAATAGGGCAAGATAGCTCACAAGGTTTACATTCTATACATTTGTTTTGATCTACTTTTACATAAGTTAATTCATTCTTATGTGTTATTTGGATGGCCTTATGATTGCATGTATCATAACATGCTAAACAGCCTGTACAGTATTTTTCTGAAGCTAATTGAGGCATTTTTATAGGGATGAATAAATTTTATCTAATTGGTTCGTAATTCGTTCTATATTGAATTCATTATTAACTAGTTTATCAGCCTCTTGGATTATCTTATTACGGGTTTCTTTGGAATTCATAAGTAAAGAAAGATCTTTTGCAAGTTCTTCAATATTATAAGTATCATATACTAAGCCATTCGTACCATTCTTGAATATATCAATTACCCCCCCTACAGGAGTTGTTATCACTGGAATGCCGTATGCTAAAGCATCTAATACCCCCATAGGAAATCCTTCTCCCCAACTTGGAAGACAATATATTGAAGCTTCTTGAAATGCTGTTTCTTTTTCTTTTCCTGTTATCCATCCCAAGTATTGAACTTGATTTTGTGGTATTTCAAGTTTCCTTTGAATCTGTTGTGCTTTTTCTATTTCTCCATTTCCTGCAAAAATAATTTTCCACTCAGGGTATTGATTAAATATCTTAGAGAATGCTTCTAGTAATCTATTATATCCTTTTCGGTCACTGAGCGTTCCTGCGAATAAAATGTGATTTTTCTTCTTGGAGAAATCTCTGTGAACTATTGGGCATGGATTATATAAAACTTCCATTTTAAAATGGTTGGTTGGATATGCTTGGTTTATCCATTTTATCCATTGCGGTGATAAAACTATTAATAAATTTGCGTATGAAAATAATTTCTCAATTTTATATTTGTGTTCATCAAATAAGTGCTTTTCGGTAGAAGGATGGAAATGTATTATAATCTTTTTATGAAACCGTTTCGCAATTTGAGCAAAAATTATTTTCCTATTGACAGAAGTTTTTAGGCCAACATGTATATGAACAATATCATAAAATGGTAAAAGAACTAAATACATGATTAAAGCAGTTCCTAGATACCATATTTTCCTAATTGCATTTCCATCTCTATGCGTTTGAATCCATTTACAGTGATATTTTTTCCATTGCTCTCCTGTTTTATGTGCTTTTATTACAGAAGTGATCCCACCCCTAGTTTTCTTTGAAGTTGCTATAATTAGAACCTTCTTCATGATCAATATAGATTTTAGTATTTAGAATTCTGATATATTTTTTGATATTTAAGAGAACATGATTCCATTGAATATTTTTCAGTATATTCTTTTTTAATATCACTTTTTTTTATTAAATAGCTATAAGCCATTGCTTCTTTAATTGTTTTTAAAAAATCTTTTTCTGTAAATGATAACGAAATAAATCCATTTTTTTTGTTATGTATGACGTCTTTTATCCCACCTGCCGGAGTTGTTATTGGAATAACCCCCATTGACATAGCTTCTAAAAGAGATAAAGGTAAACCTTCGATTAAAGATGTGAGGACAAAATAGTCTGAGCAATATAAATAATCTCCTATATTATTTCTTTCTCCCAAAATATGAATGTATGGCTTTTGAGGTATAAAATTGCATTTTTCGAATCCGCTTCCAATAATGATAAGTTGAAAATCTTTTTGATAATCATATAAGGAGTTGAAAACATTAAAAAGTAATTGCTGATTTTTCACAGGGTGATATCTGGCAATATGAATAAAAATTTTGTCGTCTGGCTTGTTTTTAAAAGAATAAACCTCTTTTTGTACTTGACTTAATAGGGGCGTTGTCTGTATTTGTGATCTTCCATTGGTAATCATTACGTCATTTTTTAAATTATATAATTTAAAAAATGAATTATGACATTCTTTAGAGATTGTTACAGGAATTATTAATTTTCTTTTAAAAAAGAATCTGTCTGTATATTTTTGGATCTCAAATTTTAGGCATAATTGTGCAAGACTATGTAATGTTAATACGTATTTAGTTTTTCTTAATAGCAGTGCTGGAAGATAAAATAATAGATCACTGCAATGAATATGGATAATATCAGGCTTTATGTTTTTCAGGAAAACAAATATTTTATAAAATGCTTTTATATTAAGTCCACTTTTAGCTTTTAAATTGTAATATTTTACATTGGGTGATAGATCATTAAGATAGTGTCTATTAGATTTTAAAGTATCATCAACAATTGTAAGAAGTATAATTTCATTTTTTGTATTATAACTTAACTGATTTGATAAATCTACTACAAATCTTTCTCCTCCACCAGGTGTTAATGAGTAAGATACTTGTACTATTTTCATATGTAAGTTTGTTTTGTAAATAATGATATATAGTGTTTTAGCTTTCTATTAGTTGAATATATTTATTTATTTCATTTATATTATTATTGGCTTCTTGCTTTAAATTTTGAATTAATGTATTTCGTAACTTATCGTTATTGATAAGTTCTTTAATCCCATTTGAAAGATCTTCAGCCGTCATATTTGTTATAATTCCATTTTTTTTATCTTGTATCAAATCTTTGATCGTATTATAGTTCGTTGAAACTATAGGTTTACATAAAACTTTTGCTTCATCAATAGCTATTGATTTGCCTTCAAACCTAGATGATTGAATAATGATGTCAGCTTGTTTCATATATTTGTATGGATTTGTTTGTAAACCTATAAAATATATATGTTTATCTAGCTGCAAATTTTTTCTTAGTTCTTCTAAACTTTTGCGCATAGGTCCCTCACCTATAATGAACCATGTAAAATTAATATTATTTTCTTTTAAGATATATGCAGCTTGTAAAGCTAAGTCATAAGCTTTTTGTGGAGCAAGTCTACCTATAGAAAGCAGTTTTAAACCTTTAACTTTTGTAAACATAGAATTATCATTTATAGATTCTTCGGCCAATTGTTTAATTTTATCAGCATTAGTTATATTCTCTAAAACAATAAATTTGTTAGATAATTCTGGAAAATTTTTAATGAGATCTTGTTTGCATAGCTCAGAAATAGTTACAATATTATCTGCTTTCTTAAAGAAACTGTAATCAAAAAAATTATTATATTTTAGTTTGCTATATTCGTTGTGAATCCATAAAAACTTCTTTTTTGCATTAACTTTCTCAATAACAAAATAATTAGTTATTCCCTCTAAATATGAGATGGCAACATCATATTCTGTATCTAAAACTTTTATGTCTTTTTCCCAGAACTTCCATAAAGCTTGCGGTATAGCAAGTGTGTGGCTTTTTTTTGCTTTTTGATATCGATATATTTTTTTAAATAGAAATGGGATACCATTTTTTATGTAGAAAGAAATATTTTTGGGTGATACGCCAAGAAATTGTAAAGGATTTACATTCCTTAATATTGATATAGAACTAGGTAATTGGGTAAGGAATAGGCCTTCTTCTCTAATAAGAATTAATTCGATCTTATAATTCTTATTTGAAAGTATATTTAGCAGTGTTATAAGGCTTTTTTCTGCCCCCCCAACACCTAATGAATCCATTGCAAATAAAATTTTCTTCATAATTAATTGATTTATATTATTCTAAGAAATATTTAAATTGAGAGTTGCTTTTTATAAAATCATTAGAATACCCCCAAGTATCAAAATTAAATAGTAATAAACTTGGAATATAATAGCTTCGTTGTTGAATTTGGAGATAAGAGTTACTATAAAAAACTCCACCTAATTCCATTTTCGAGGCTCGAAATGTGTGAAATAAGAAAATAGAAAAATATAGATATGCAATATATTTACTTTTTATCTTATATTCTTTTTGTAGCATAATGATACATAATACACTAGTTAAAGATAATATAACCATCAAACGCTCTGTAATTGTAACATATTTCCAAAAACTTGGAAGCATAACCATTGCTGATTGAAAAATAGATAATATAAACTTGTTAAATAGTTTCTCTCTTTTTATTATTGTAAAAATAAAAATAATAAGATATAAAAATGAAGTAACGTAGTATTGAAAAAAGAAAGTTACTCCTGAAAGATTTTCTTTTCTAAGTCCCCATTTATTTTCAGAATCGGTATAATGGAAATATGCATTACTCATGTTGTCTATAAAGGAAATACCAGTTGTTGGTATTATTAATTCGAGATTAGCAGTTAATATATATAATAGAACTAAATATAAATAATAATAGAAAGTACATTTGTTTTGAATTAATTTATATAGAATTATGCTAGGAAGAAATACTATTAAAACTCCTGGATGTAATAAATAAATAGCAATAGCTAGGCATAAACAAATCTTTATTGATAATTTACTAACCTTTGTTAAGGTAAATAATAAAAAAGAGACAGCCAGTGTGTAGTATGTTAAGTCAATAGCATTTCTGAGTATCATTGCTGATATAATAATTATTATATCCCATTTAGAATTGTTTGATTTAATGTTTTGATAGGTGTAAAACCAAAATAGATATATTATCAAAGTAAAAGTGTAAAAAAAGCAACTACTACTTATACCTATTTTATTTCCTACACTTATGAGATATGTTAAAGGATCTCCATTATACCAATAAGTCAATTCTGAAATTTTTTCAGCTGAAAAAAACCTTAGACTATTGTCAACAGAAAAGTAATTATAAGAAAGGAATAATGTAAGAAATATGAAAAATAATGTTCCGGTAAGTGTGTTTCTATTTTTTAGGAATTTAAAGAATAAAATAGTTGTACTTATTATAGGAGGTAAGAAAAAACAAAATATACATAGTTCTGTAAACTCCTTTAAGTAGGCTTTATTTATGAGTTTATTATTTGTCGAATAAAAAGTATTCATTTTTTATATTATTTTCTTTTCAGAAATTGCGTGCAAAATGAATTTCTTGCTTAATGAAATTTTTTCATTAAGCAAATCATTAATTTTATTCCAATTATATTTATTAAAATCTATTGATTTAGGATTTAAGCATTCTTCTAATTCTACAGATTTTAAAAGATCTTGCATTCTTGAAATGTTGTTTTTTTGATAAAAAACCAAGAACTTCTTATGGAAAATAAGGGCAAAGGCTGTTGCGTGAAACGAACAGGAGATAACAAATTCTGCATTATAGATGAGATTTAAAAATTCTATAGGACCTCCGTTGGATATATTGTGATGCGCATAATGTGATTTTTTTGCATCATTTATGCTTACGATTTCTAATCCATATTTCTTGGACAAATCTTGTGCTGCAGAAATTAAGTTGTTGTTATCTTGAAAAATGTCATAGACTAAAATGTATTTATGATTTATTACATGTTTTATTGATCTTGCTAATATTTCCCATTCATTTGTGTTTAAGAGAAAAACAGGATCTAATACAACTGTTGAATTGTATCCCAATTCGCTTAATAGTTTAACTCCGGTAATTTCTCTTACTGATATGTCATCTAGGAAACTTAAGTATTGTTTAGTGGTATCTTTTACATTATCTGGGATTAATGAAATGCCAAAACTTGCTGCATATGATATTCTTTTTATTGATTTGTCTCCAAAATTAAGGAAAAAAGCAGGATCCTTACCATTAGGTAAAATAGAATTCCAAATTTGGTCACTTCCTGCGATATATATATCTGCGTGAGGAGGTTTATTTTTTAGCTCTGTAAATGTGGTGTATTTTTTAGTACATTTTAGATAATTATTCTTGAATTTTTTGAAAGGGCTAATTCTGCCATATGTAGCATATGTTCTTGGTATATTGCATAAGGAATATAAAAAGTGAATTAATATATTTTTTTCTGTTATCTGATAAAATCTTGATTTCTCTGATATATACCAAAAATTATAAGTCCTATTTAAATATTGAGGCTGGTAGTCTATTATTTCAACTTGATGCCCTTGCTTCTCTAAGAAATTTTGTAGTGCATATGCTTGTAAAGATGCTCCATAATTGTAAACATTATGGCATGTTATTGTTTTTATTATCATTTTATTTTTGATTTAATAAGTGTATTAGTATAGATACGTTCCTGTTTACTTAAGCCTATATAATAAATTGTAATTCCCAATATTATGCATGAAGTGATACTGGATATTATTATGGCTTTCCAGTCAGTAAAATAAGATTTGATAATAAATATTATGGGGAAAGCTATAATCGATACTAATATTATTTTCATAATAACATTAGCAAAGAATAATTTTATGTTTAATTTTATATATTTCTTTGAATAATAACATCTGTAGAAAAAACTAATAGCATTAATCAGAAGACGTGAACACCAGACAATAATAGGAGAGAATCCAAGCTTTATAGCTATATAAGCTAGTGGTAGATTAAGAAATAATATAGAACTTATTGTTATTTGGTATTTTTTTATATCTCCATGTGCTTGTGTTGATAACCATAGAGGAGAGGCAATGGCATCAATACACATGTATAGAAGTATAACTATAATAAATTCGGATGTATAATGTGGCGTATTACCTAACCATATTTGGAGAATAAAATCTATATTTATGATAATGGGAAAGGCTATTAATGAAAGAAGAAAAAATGAAATCTTGGAGGAACAAAAAATTAAATTTTGAAATCTTTCTGTTTCGCCAGCTGAATATGATTTGATAATTTGAGGGTTAAATGCAAGTTGGAAATTTGATACGAATTGATAGACAGCACTACTGACTTGATTAGCTATACCAACTGCTGCATTGACAGAAACGCCCCAAAAAATATTTAATAAGATATTTAATCCTTGTTGTACTGTAAGAATAGAAAAACTACCTAGGGCACTCCAACCTGAGAATTTTAAGATATTATATACTAAGTCTTTTTTCCAAATTGGATAATATCTTGTTGTTTGAATTTTTTTATTAGAGTATGATTTATATAATAGTGTAATAAGTAGTACTGTTAAAAACATCAACATGGAATATATGATAAGTTTGTCGAACTTAGAAAAATATAACATATATACAATAATTAACTTTAATGTTACTTCAATAATACTGCTATAAGCATAGAAATTCATCTTCTCATAAGCAATAATTGAGGCACTATAAGGAACTCGTAATATGTTACAAATAAATGCTAATATAGAAAATTGATATACCCAATTTGCAGCTTCTATTCTTTCTATGGGTATATTCATATATGTGTTTAGAAAATATAATCCAATGGTCTCACATAATACGAGGATTATTAAACTTATAATAAAGTAGGATGACATGCTTATAGAAAATATTTCATGTACAATTTGTATATTTCCTTTTCCTAATTCATAACTTAAAAATCTTTGTGTTGCAGTTGATAATGTTGAATTTAGAAAAGAAAATAGAATGACTATTCCTCCTACAATGTTATATATTCCAAAATCAGTTTCACCTAAAGTTTGTAGAATAATTCTAGAAGTAAAAAGAGATATAGACATTGAGAAAAGCATCCTTAAATATAAGAATGCTGTATTCTGTGCTATTTTTTTGTTGGCGTTCATTTTATTCTTTTATAATTTCTTTAGCATTCAAAGCTTTCATAACTTGGTATTTAATCTTTAGTATAATAGTTTCTTTAATTATATTAAAATAGTCCATTTTCCCATTTTTTAAAATATATAAACCGAAATTTTTTAAAAGCCATTTGTTGTAGAATATAAACATATATAGTGTATCTCTATTTAATACATGTCTATGACAAATGGATGTTGGTTCAACATAATATTCTCGTAAAGCTCTATTGTAACAAACTATTTTATATTGTTGGCCAAGTATATTCCATATATATGGTCCAGTGAAAAAATGTCCCGGTATTTCAGGGAAAGGAACTTTTTTGATATATTCCATTCTAATGCAACTCCATTTTTCACCTCGGATATGATATTTATATTTGAGTTCTAGATAAGTTGATTTTAGCCCATCATATGGATATTGAGTTCCTATTATTTTCTTACTTTGTGAATTATAACAAAGAGTTTCAATGCCATATATACTTTTGTCTAAATATAATTCATTCCATTTCTCGTTAAAGAAAGATAATGAATCTTCTGTGAAAGCGTCGTCACAGTCTATTGGAAGCCACAAATCACCCTTAGCTATAGATACAGCATAATTCCATGCATAATGTTTACCTTTATTTTTTTCCCAGTTTATGTAAGTTATATCCCAAGTTACAGATGATATTAAATTTTGTATAACAATATGACTGTTATCTGACGATCCGTCATTTATTATTATCCATTCAAAATTTGTGAAATTTGATTTTTGTAATGATTTAAAGACACGCTCTATAAATTTTTCACCATTGTAAACAGGAGTGAAAATTGTAAATTTAAATTTATTGCTTTTCATATTGGAAATTTCTCAAAGATAAATGTTTACTCAATTTTAGGAATTTATATATTAAAGTTATCATGTTATTGAATTTATTTTATCAGTAGATTAATTTCTGATTGTTAATGCTCTTGTCAGTTATTATTAAATATTGTTTCTTGGCATAAAGATAAATAGTATAATCTTTATAATTATTTTTCATAACCATAACCATAGCCATAGCCATAGCCGTATTTTTTACCATAAGCATATTTACCATATTTGCCGTAGCCATAGTAGTAACCATTTTTACGTTGGTTCATATCAATACCATTAATCAGGGTACAGAGATTCGGTAACTTGTTTTCGCGTTTCAGATCATTGATCAGTTCGTAGTCGCTCTTATGCGTATAATCGGCACGGCAAACATAGACGCTTAGGTCAGCTACACGGGCAATCAGCTGGGTATCGGTCACCATACCGATGGGGGCTGTATCCAGCAGGACATAGTCAAAGGACTGTTTTAATTGCTCAATGGCTTCATCCAGTGTTTTCCGTGCCACCAGTTCCGTAGGATTGGGAGGAACGGTACCGCCCGGCAGGATAAAGAGGTTGGGGGAGATGGCAGAGGGCTGGCAGAGACTGAGCAGATCGGTATGCTTCGGATCTGCCAGATATTGGGTAATCCCCCGTTCCTTATGAGAGATCTCAAAGACTTTGTTCAGTCCGGGCTTGCGGATATCCAGACCGACAATCACCACCTTCTTGCCCATAAAGGCAAAGCTGCATGCCAGATTTCCGGCATTGAAACTCTTGCCTTCGCCGGAAGTGGTGGAGGTAAAGAGAATCACTTTCTGGCCTTCTCCCAGCATATACTGTAAATTTGTGCGGACGGAACGGAACACTTCTTCCATCAGACCGTTGCGGTTTTCCTGTACCACAATGGGATGTCCTTCCGTATCGGTCAGAGGAATATCTCCAACAACTGGGACATCGGTGATCTTCTCTACATCAGCCCGGCTTTCAATCTTAAAGCGGAGCAGGTTACGAAGGTAAATTACAGCAAAAGGTAGTCCTACCCCTAAAACTAGAGCGATTAGGTAATACATTTTTCCATTGGGTCCAACGATTCCTTCAGCTAGTGGTTCTTCCACCATACGGCCATTGTTTGCCGTAGCGGCTAAAGTTATCGCATTTTCTTCCCGTTTCTGAAGCAGCATCAGGTAGAGACTGGCCTTGATTTCCTGCTGGCGGGAGATGCTGAGCAGTTCTTTTTCCTGCTGGGGAGCATTGCTGATCCGGTTCGCGAACTGGGCGGCCTCACGGTTCAGGTCGTTGCGCGTGATTTCCAGTCCTTTCAGAACGCTTGCCACGGAGGTCTGGATATTCTTTCGGGTAGCTTCCAGGAAAGTATCCAGATTGACCACGGCCGGGTTGCTTTCGCTGGAAGTGCGGAGCAACCGTTTGCGCTCGGTCAGCATTTCGTTATACTGTCCGATCAGGGTGGACAGTCCGTTGTCGCTCAGTCCGATATTGGCCGGAATAATTTCCATCCGGTTCTCGGGGCGTTCGATGTATTCTTTCAGGAATTCTACAAGGCGGAGCTGGGTGGCATTCTCAGCCCGCTTCTGTTCATATTCGGCATTACCCTCTAATGCTAACTTTGCATCACTACTCAAGTCAGTCAGTCCAGCTTTCTGCTTGTATTGGGCCAGTTCGCTTTCCGTGGTGCCCAGTTCTTGATTGATGATACTGATGCGTTCGTCGATAAATTCGGCTGTCCGGCTGGCCACTTCGTTCTTGTCATCGTTGGCATCGGCATTATACAGCGCTACCAGCGTATTCAGGAAATCCAGTCCCCGGCCTACATGGGTGTCGTTGTAGTTCAGTCGTACAATGGTGGTCTGTTTGCTGGTCGGTTCGGTAGACAGATTTTCCTGGCACATCTTGGCGGCTGAGGTCGGGGATACAATCTGTACCTGAATAGTACGTTCTTCCTGAATTTTTGTACCATCTTTCGCGTTCAGCGTCAGGGTTCCCACGGGAGTCACGAGTACGCCGGGCAGACGGTCAAATGTCTTTTCTGTGGTGTTTTCATTCTCGTTTAGAAAATATGTTGCAGTAGCCTTAACTTTACCGTCAGATGTGCAGTCCAGCTGTAAATTCAGGGGGGCAACCAGTTTCTCTGCTTCTTCCGGAGTCATCCAGACCTTAATGGGAGTATCCTGCTTATAAAGCGGAAGGGCATAGCCAAAACTGCGGGGTTCTGCATAACGGATGTTCAGTCCCAGGGTATTGACTACCTTTTTGATTAGGGTGCGGGAACGGAGAATTTCCATTTCATTGTCAAAATTGCTGGCCATGCTCAGCATGCCCAGATCCTGCATGGCTGCAAGAGGGTTATTGGAATTGTTGCCTTTTGTTTTGTCGTCCTGCTTGATCAGTACCGTGGCATTTACATTATAAACCGGAGTCTGATAGCGCAGATAGCCCCAGGCTCCGATCAGGCAGAGAATGAGGCAGGCCACAAACCAGGGCCAGTACATCAGGTATTCAAACAGAATCGCTTTATAGTCAATCGGCTTTTCGTCTTCAGCCGTAAAAAGATCGTCGTATTTTTCGTTGCTCATAATAACTTTACTTAAAGATGGTGACTAACAGGCTGGCCAGAGAGACCAGAATAGAGGTGGCAGAAATGGCAATGGTAGTGGTGTTACCAATGTCGGAGTTGCGGGATTTGGTCTTGTTGGGAGTGACATAGAGAATGTCATTCTGCTGGAGATAGAAATAGGGAGAACGGATCAGATTGGCATCGTTCAGGTTCAGTTCCTGAATGTCGCGTCCTCCGTCTGCCGTTTCGCGGACCAGTTTCACATTGTCACGCAGACCGTAAATCGTCAGATCGCCTGCCATGGCCAGCGCTTCCAGTACATTCACTTTTTCATTTGTAACAGTGAAGGTTCCTGGTTTATTGACTTCCCCCAGTACGGAGATCTTATAGTTCACCATGCGTACAGTAACAATTGGGGTCTCTTTCAAATAGGGAATTAGTTGGGAACGAAGCATGTCCTCGCATTCATTCTTTGTCATGCCGCCAACTTTCAGACGTCCTAACACGGGGAAGTCTATTTCTCCTGCATTATTGACCAGATACTGCTGTAAGCTTGGCTGAGTCGTTGTCTTGTAATTGATTGCAGCATTGGTCGGATCTTGTACTGTCAGATTAAAAGGGGCTGCTACGGTTGGATCGGTGGTGCTGACGGTAATGGTCAGCAGATCCTTGGGCATGATCCGGGCGTCGTAGAGCGGAATTTCTCCGGCCGGTACATTGACTGTCGCGGAATTCTGCAAATAGGGCACCTTCTTATAAGAGGTACAGCCCGACAGCAGGAAGGCTGCTGTCAGGAAGCAGAGAATGTTTGATTTGAATGTCATAATGATTTTAGGTTTCCTTTGATGTTACTAAGCCGTCGCGATTCCGGGGGCCGGAATCTGACGGGCTTTCCGAGTTTTTTTGCTGAATAGATTCATTGTTGACCACCACGCCCCGGGGGCCGGAACCGTGGTCACTTCCTCGTCCGGGGGCCAGAGCGAAAGGAAGCTACGTTTGGGGTGCGCTTCGCGGTTACCTCTCCCAACCGGGGACCGGGAAGAAGGGATAAAACCGGAATTTTTTGGCTGCAGATGCAATCGTTTTTCACAATTGCGAGACAAAGGTAAACATAACATTTTAATTTAAAACAAAATTTCAAATATTTTTCGAAAACAACCATTAATTTTGTGTTGGATTTCTTAAGAAAAAGAATTTCAATAAGATTTTATGAGAATTTCAATTCGATTTCGTTCTCGATTTTAACTGATTTAAAGAATCTTAAAATCGGGCATTTTTTTTCATTTATGAGGTAAAAATTATTCACCCATGAGACAAAAAGAAGTAAAAACAGAAAAACGGGAGCAAAAGACAGAGAGTGAGAAACCGAAAAGATGGCTGCGCCACACACCCGAAGGGTATCAGTTTACGGAGGCCGAGTATGCACTGAATGCACTGGGGAATTTCCTGACCCTGATTGCCTGCGGGAAGATCAAGCTGAGCTGGTCGGACGAGGTGCAGCTCAAGCGGCTGACCAAATATCTGGTCCGGATGCTCTTCAAGAGGCCCTGGAGAAGCGTACGGAAGAAGATCCTGGAAGATTAGGGCTCCGCGGACAGGCCGGAAATACCTGCCCGGAAAATAAAAAAAGGCTTCGGCGTTTGCATGTAAACGCCGAAGCCTTTTGACTGAAACGCCGAAACGTTTTCAGGGTCCACCTGGGTCCACTTTTTCTATATGGACCCTATTCCGTGGAATGTACCTTGCGGTAGATGCCGTTGTCGTATGCTACCAGGTTCTGTTTCAGCATCTTCTTGAGCCATCGCTTGGCCGTGGAACGGGAGATGTCCATGGCAGCTGTCGCGGTGAGATATTCCATGTAAGTGAAGCTCTCGGGCAGCTTCTTGTAGCACTCCAGCACGCGGTGGAAACAGGTCATCTGCGAGCGTTTCCGTTCCGTTCCGGGCAGGATGGTGGAGAGGGAGAGGCTGTGTTCCAGCAGCACCTTGACCAGCTCGATGGTGATGTTGAAATCCTCGTCGCTGCAGGTGACGTCCTTCATGTTCCAGCCGGCTTCCCACTTGCGCAGGGCGGTGAGCACCATGGCGATGCGCATCGTCAGCAGTCCGTGACGTCCCACAATGGCCTCGTTGCCTTCTCCGTCCTCCAGCGAGACATTCTGCATCATGTGTCCGAACAGCTTGTTGTGGATCTTCCACTGTTCGCGGGTGAAATGGACGGAGGTGGGGGAGTTGAGCAGGAAATGGTAGGCCTGAAGCACATCATCTGCCAGATTCTCAAAGAGTTCGTCGCCGTCGATCCATTCGTCGTCCGAATCGGGAGCCGCTGAGATCCAGCCGCTTTCACCCTTTCCCGTGAGCAGGGCCAGACGGCTGTAC
>ENA-OOQN01000174-OOQN01000174.1-human-gut-metagenome-genome-assembly--contig:-NODE-174-length-21820-cov-5.551757_pt1 | contig 21820 bp, 17 predicted proteins | sample MGYA00241092_ERZ501169 | MGnify/ENA primary metagenome ERZ501169 (study PRJEB25962, sample SAMEA2042489) | human gut metagenome | biome: human gut; feature: human-associated habitat; material: faeces... | reverse complement strand
TGAAGATACCCCAGGCAACGGCAAATCCCGTGATGTCCGCTCGTAAAGCCGTATGATTCATTCAAAACCATAATCACACCGCCTACGGTAGCAGCCGATACCAGAGTTCCGAGGAACTTCCAGGTTTCCTGCTTCTTCGGAGTACTTCCCAGCCAGTAACCGATCTTCAGGTCGGTAATGAAACCTCCGGCCATGGAAAGAGCCGTACATACAACGCCTCCCATTACCAGGGCAGCCACCATTCCTGTCGCTCCGTTCAAGCCAACAGCAACCATGATAACCGATGCCAGAATCAGTGTCATCAGAGTCATTCCCGATACAGGATTGGTTCCCACAATGGCAATCGCATTGGCTGCGACCGTTGTGAACAGGAACGAAATACCTGCCACCAGCAGAATGGCTACCACTGTATGCAACACATTTCCCTGCATTACGTCGAAGTAGAAGAACAGCAGTACCAGCAACAGGGTAAAGATAGATCCGAAAGCGATGATCTTCATTGAAATGTCCTTCTGCGTACGTTCAGCCTTCGCTTCAACTTTCTTTCCACCCATTTCGCGGGCAGCAAGGCTCACCGCACTCTTGATGATTCCCCAGGAACGGACAATACCAATGATACCGGCCATCGCAATACCACCGATACCGATACTCTTGGCATATTCGGAGAAAATCTGTTCGGGTGACATGTCTTTTACGGCCACTGCAATCGAAGGATTCCATGCATTCAGCACCTGATCTCCCCAAAGCAGAGAGAAACCGGGAACAATGATCAGCCAGACAGCCAGTGAACCGGCACAGATGATGGCCGCATACTTCAGTCCGACAATGTATCCGAGCCCCAGTACGGCAGCACCCGTATTGATCTTGAAAACCAGTTTCAGCTTGTCAGCCAGGGTTTCTCCCCATCCGCAGACACGGCTCGTGAAGTTTTCATTCCACCAGCCGAAAGTTCCCACGATGAAGTCATACAGACCTCCTACAAGGCCCGCCATCAGCAGCGGTTTGGCCTGATCGCCTCCCTTCTCACCGGAAACAAGCACCTGAGTACTGGCCGTAGCTTCCGGGAAAGGATATTCACCATGTTTCTCACTTACGAAATATTTACGGAATGGAATCAGAAAAAGAATACCCAGCACACCGCCCAGCAGGGAGCTGATGAACATCTGCATAAAGTTGACCGTCATTTCGGGATACTTTTCCTGCAGGATATAAAGAGCAGGAAGCGTAAAGATGGCACCGGCTACAATTACGCCTGAGCAGGCACCGATGGACTGAATCATGACATTCTCTCCCAGTGCGCCTTTGCGCTTGGTGGCACTTGACACACCCACAGCAATAATGGCAATGGGAATGGCGGCTTCAAACACCTGTCCTACTTTCAGGCCCAGATAGGCCGCTGCTGCCGAGAAAATGACAGCCATCACAATACCCCAGCTTACAGACCAGAGGTTAACTTCCGGATAAGTTTTGTCGGGAGACATCAAAGGTTCATACTTTTCCCCCGGCTTCAGCGGCCGGAATGCGTTTTCAGGCAATCCAACCGGTTTTTCTTGTTCTTCTTTCATGCGCTTCTATAGTTTTTGATTAGTAATTTTCCTTTTATCGCGTCCAAAAGTACGAAAAATTAGGTCAGAAAAGGAATTTTTGACAAACAAAACGCACCAAAGCACACAGATCTTACGGATCCGTCTCCCTATACCTTATTATATATAGGAGCCAAAGCAGAGGCAATCTTTTCAGGAACATGCGGAAGAGAAGATAAAAAAAGAAGCTCACAAATCCTTCATTTGTGAGCTTCTTCGCTTTCAGATTCTCAGTTTTCACTGAACCTCAGCGGTGCGTACGGGACTAACGGAGTCTTTAATCAAAACTGATATTCAGATTGTTATACAAATCATCCAAGAAAAGCACCCAGCTCTGCACCTGCTTCAGTTCTATGTTTTTCCGATAGGAATTTGCTTTGTTCCAACGGGGTAAAGATAGGGATTTTTATTGAATCATCAAAAAATATGAATACAGATTAAGACAACGCAAATGAACAGGCATTAAAGAAAGAATATACATAAAATTTTCTATAGAGAATATGTATCTTATTTAGGTAATTATAAATACTAAAGTTTAGCATATACATCCCCATATATCTTTATTTCATCTTTAAATTTATATAACTGTTCAATCACTGCATTTCGACCGTGAAATCTTTTCTGTTGTCGCAATGATTGTATCTCTTTACAAGTCAAAATCTTTATTATTCTAACAAGATTATCTACATTCTCATTGTTTTCCACTGCATAATATAGAGCGTACTTCATAATTTTGACAATCTTACCCTTGTAAATAGCTATACACCTTTTTGAAAAAGGTACGCCTTCAATATAGTCCGTGGGAATATTACCAAATCCAACAAATGCTTCTATTCCATAAGTTTTAGATAACCTAGCAAGACTTTTGGAATTATTTTTATTAGAATTGCAGGAGAAACAAAAGAAAACCTTTTCTCTAAAAACATTAATATTATTAGCATCTATGAATACTTCTTTATCATAGAAATCCTTATTTTCTTGTGTCGCAGTGAAATCAACAGTCATTTCACCATATTTAGCACAAGCCCCATGGAGCTGAGTATCACCACCATGTCCCATAAAAAAAATGAAATGACTTTCCATAGATTGCTGGATACATCTATCATGGTCATCATCAGAAAAATGGACTTTATAACAATGCCATGCATCTCCAAGCATTCTTGTTTCAAAAGTATGAATACGATTAAGAAACGAAGTTGAACTACTCTTATCGAGAGGGTATATTGCAAACACTTTACTCATAATATTGTATTGCAGTAATATTTGCTATTATATGATCTGTAATACTTTTTTTTAACGCAATTGTTTTAGCACCTCTTGCAAGAAGTAATTCTCCAATTTCGCTAATTTTCTTATCAGAATAACCAGGTATTGAACATTTAAATTTTTCATTATCTATTGCGCGTAATGAATCTGCCAACCTTGCATCAATCGTCATATCAGGCTCTTTAACAATAAGTTTCTTAAAGTTTATTTCGAACTCCCCTTCACTACTCAAATAATTAATCTCGTTTTGAGCAAGTAATCTTAACATTTCGACTTGCTGCTCAAATCCAATAGCTCTCTTAGTGATAATATCATTGATTACGTCTTTTATTTGAGCAGAATACATAACTACTTGATTGCGATAATAAGGCAATAAATCATATAACATCGCTATTAAATCTATACCTTTAAGTTCATTATCTATAAGGTTATAGTCAGTTGCAAAAACATCTAAATGTGACAAGAATTTTATTGATTTTAATTTATCCTTTAATGTGTCTTTATCAAATTTCAAATCTCCATTTTCTTGTCTTATTGAACAGTCATTAGGATTTATCTCCTCATATATTAGCTGTATGCCATCTCTTTCAAGACTCTTACTTATTCTTTCAAGACGATCTTTTTGAGATTGTTCATCAATCAAAATCAAATGTCGCAATTCCATTATTTAAACAGTATTTTAAAGTGCATACCCTTATTATTAATAGGCGTGTCAATTTCTATGGATGCACGTAAAGATTTCAATGTTTCTTTTATTAAGTACATTCCAAAGCCTGTACCATTTCTACCAGATTTTGCAAAATCGAATATTTGATTCGGCTCTTGACTGAAAGAATCTATTAATCCATCACCATCATCGTAAATATCAAGTTGAAGAGAATTGTTTTGACGAGAACAATGCAACCAAATATTTTTAGCATGCCAGTCTTCTGAATTTTTTACAAAATTATCAATTAACAGTGCTAAATCAAGTTTACTGCCATAGACAGCAAACAACTCAATATCAGATAAAAAATGACATTTGACAGTACTTTTTATTTCTTCTGCTAAATACCCCTGAATAAATAGTGGTAAATTAATTTTCTGAGAATCAGATTGAGCTAAATCGCAACTAAGTATAAGATCTGTAGCAACTAATACCTTTTGAGAAAGTTTCTTAATATGAGATAATGACTCAAGAATCAAATAACTATTTTCTTTTCCAAACTCCCCTTTACTAACAAGTTGTATTAACTCATCAACCTTAGCGTTTATCCTACTATTATTATTTTTAACATGATGTATCAAAGCATCAGTATCAGGATTAGAAGCTTTCTTATAAAATTCAACCTTTAAACTCTCTAATTGTTTTTCTTTCTCTATTTGTTTTCGCTTACTTTCCTCTTCTTTAGCTCTTTTCTCTGCAATAAGACGAGCATTTTCAGCTTTAACTTTTTCATTTTCTGCACGTAATTTATCCAATTCAACTTGGCGTCTAAGCTCCTCTTCGGCTTTAGCTTTTGCTTCTGCGATACGACGTTCTTCTTCAGCTTTCAAAGCTTTAGCTTCAGCTTCAGACTGAAGACGCTTTGCTTCCTCAGCTTTTTTTTCTGCTTCAATTTTTTGTTGTGTTAATTCTTCAATTTGTCTTTTAGCATCTTTAATTTTACTAATAAGTTCTTTATTTCCTGTTCTTTCAGCTATTATCTCTAAATCAGAGATGAACTGTGGCTTAACATCTTCAGGTGAAAAACTAGATGATACTAAGTTTGCAAGTTCGGTATTGTAATAAAGGACCTCAACATTGTTGTCTGAGGATAAAGTTTTAATAAGGCGTACAAAATCAATTTTACTACCTAAACTTGAATCTATAACATATGATGGACTCTCTGAGTCTTTATCAATTCTTTGGAGCTCTTTTCGAGCAATATCTGCAATATGCTCATCTTTATAATATTCATTTCTCAAAAAGGATTCCCCCCATAAAACACCAACAACATATCTTTCAAGCCTTTTTTCACTTTGTTTAAACAATTCCAAAACTTGGCGAGACATAGGAGTATCCACCAATCCACTATCACGACTAGATACTTCCTTTAATTCACTAACATCTTCAACAAAAATGTCAACACGTCCCATTAGATCTCTACTACTAAGATATCTAGCCCGGCCTTGTTGAGCCCTAAAGTCTATTCCCCAACTATCATCACCTGTTTCTCCAAATGGAAGAATACGAAATCCATTTCTAAACAAAAAGACAGACCCATAATTGATTGGATCAACCCCCATCAATCTAGAGAAATTATATTTTGCTGCCCTATTTAAAAACGATAAAGATACAGTTCCATTCTTTATCAAGGGATATAAATTATTATGCTCTTTGATTCTATAAATATCAATTCCTCGGTCGGTCAAGGTTGTATAAACAACATCATCCTTAACTTTTACATCTATTTGAGTTGTTTTGAGCTTAAGGATTTCTGTAATACTATTCTTAAGAGGGCCGTTTACAAGCTCACGATCATAACTTATCCCTTCTTCCAGCAATTTAGCATCTCCTTCCTTTTCTCTTTCACAAACAAGATCAATTACAAAGTCATTTATTTCAGAATATGGATTAATTAATTTTTGCAAAGAACGTTTAAGCTCTAAAATGTGCTTTCTAGTCCATGGTGTTTCATCATCATGTAGATCTGTAATTTCAATAATAGTACCATGAGTATAGTTACTTGGAAAAACAACTGTAGAATTTAAAGAACGATGCTTCACATTTACATTTACAAATTCAATTTTTTGGTCTTCTTCAAATTTTGCCCAATCAACAAGAATTTGTTCTACTTGAGTCGCATCATTTGTTTTTGTAGTTATTGTTAGGAAACGCCCTAAACGGTCACAAGAAAATCGACCAATACCTTTTGCTCCAGCATAATATCGTTTAATTTTATCTCTATATGATTTTTGTTTTTCATCAACCAAATCTTCGGAACCATCTTTTTTAGCTGAAAAACCAAGAAAAAGCCATTTATTTATTAAATCAGAATAAGACATACCTTTACCATTATCGGCAATAGTGATTTTGTCTTCTGAAAAAGTGATGACAACATGGTTTGCATACGCATCGTATGAGTTCTTAACTAACTCAAAAATGGCAACATTATCACTTGTTATCAAATCTTTGCCTACAAGATCTTTTAAAGCAGAACTTATTTTGAATTGCAATGTATCTTCCATCACTATAACATTTCTTTTAAAACCAATCCAGCTTGTTGTGCAAATAATGGTGGAATGGCATTACCTACTTGGCTATATCTCGGTACTTCTATTTTTCTCATCTGTCCACCTGTCGTATATTTGCTTTTAAATTCATACCAATCCGGAAATGATTGAATTCTAGCACATTCACGAACGGTCATTATTCGGGGTTCTTGATAGTGCAGATAATCATCGGGCATATTTGTAATAGTAGGAGCGATAGATTGTGCATCCAACACTGTTAATCCCCTTTGATGTATACCCCATTTCTCTCGTTCCTTTCCATCAATTCTTTTATTTCGAATAGGATAATATGCTAATAACTTCTCGAAACAATGAACCTTTTCCTTACAATGATGGGCAAAGCTATGACTCTGAGGTATTATTCCCTGCACATTTTTACGCATATAAACCTGATATTCATTTGATGGGTTACCATATATACCTGATTTGAAACCTTTTCGATCAGGGGTATCAACTTCACCATTGCTGCGAAGCAAATCTGAAATAGCATCAGCAATTGAGGGATGCTTCGGCAGATTATTTTCTAAAAAAAATTGTTCTCGGTTCTTCCATAGCCTGGTTATAAACTGCCCAGCAGCATCTTTTTTCCCATTAAGGATACCCACTAATATAAAACGTTTACGACGCTGAGGGACACCAAATTGGGAAAAATCGATTACTTGAGGACAAACATCATATCCTAAGCCTTTTAGTTTCTCAATGACAATTGTAGAATATGGAATAGAACTTGGATTCTCCTTTTTATCAAATGCATAGGTAAAGCCTTTAACATTTTCAAATAAGAGAAGTTTAGGCATTACCATAGAAATAAAATTTATATATGCAAATACTAACTGATTCCTAATATCGTCCTTTACTCTGCGTCCAGCCATTGAAAATCCCTGACATGGAGGACCTCCCGCAACCAAATCAATTGTACCTCTCAAACTTTTAAGTTGTTCAGCATACAATTTATTTACTTCAAGAATATCTAAAGGCTGTTGAGGAAGCCAATCAGGCCAGTTAAAATGATTTTTATTTTCTATCAAATTATGGCAGAGAGTAGCATAAGCACAAGGATTTTTCTCAATCGCAAACACCCCACTCCACCCAGCCAAATAAAGACCGAGAGACAAACCTCCACATCCTGCGAAAAGATCAATAACCCTAAACTTATCCATTATCAAAATTACGCTTTATTACTATTAAAAATTCTAAGCTCCAGTATTCTTTACCTTGAGATATTAAACACCAATATATAAATTGTGATACAAAAATAACTGTTTTTATCGACAAATACAAGTATAATAAAATTATACTAGGACCCAGCCATACCGCTTTTCACAATTTCACACCATAAAATTTGTCCTTTTCCAGAAAGAAATCTATCTTTGGAAAATGAAACTAGAAAAGGAAATTCTAAAAGAAAACGATTTGACAAACATTGACAAACTCATGGATTCCCAGTTCGGTAAACCCGGAACACCTGAACGTGAAAGATTCCGTGAAGAAGCCCGTACTTATGTGAACGGACATACCAAAACTGCGGAATGTAGAAACTCCCAAAAGAAACGGAAATAACCGGTTTTTCCCGTCCGTTCCGGCGAGCCGGAGAACACTACCTCCGTAACGTCAAATTCTTCTCTGATGTAGATGGAAAGAGGTGGTTATTCGAAAAGTCCGCACTTAGCAGTCTGATGTATCTGATTGAATATTAATATCCTACAAGGTTCACTAGCAAATTATGTAAGAACTGAACCTATTTTTGTAAACAACACCGAACTATACAGATACAAACATCTGATTATAAACATATTACATACCATTCAATTACTCCTAGGCAGATTGGGGCTCTGGGTTCGGGCCCCAGGCGGATTTGAACCTCTCCCTATGACCCTAACAAATATCTGAAAATCACACATTTACTTTATTCCCTCTTATATAGCGTTTTATTCAAAACTATTAATAATCAAGATATTAAAGTCCATTCAAAACCATAATCTATGTCTTATCCATGTCCTATGCACCCATTTGTGATATGGACACAATTAATATTTATTTCTTATGAGACATAGTTTTTCCATCTACTTCTATCTGAAGCGTAGAAAGCTTCAAAAAGACAGTAAGTCAACAATCATGCTCCGAATCATAGTCAACAACAAGGCCGCAGATGTAAGCCTGAAAACGTCCATCCTGCAGGAGCATTGGGACAAGCAGAACAGGCGTGTTTCCGACATGAATCCAGAAGCACACGACATCAATACATACCTGGACAAAGTAAGTTCCACATTGCAGCATCATTACCGACAGGCCCAACTGGAAGGGAAACATCTTACAGCAAGCATGCTGAAACAACGCTTCATGGCCACAGAATCCAACCCGCCTTCCCTTTTGGAGATATTTGACAAACAGGTGAAAGATGCGGACAGGCTGGCACATGCCGGACAAATCAGCATGTCCCATTCCAACAGACATAAACTGGTCTACAGGCGGCTTGAAGAGTTCTGCAAGAAAATGGGCAGACAAGATATGCCACTAGAACAGTTCAACCGGCAGATGATACACGAACTGGAACTTTTCTTCAGGACTGACTGCAGGCTGTCAATCAATACGACAGCCAAGATGATGAGTATGGTCAGAAAAGGAATCCTATGGGCATACCGGTGCGGAATTATTCTGACCAATCCGTTCTCGACCTACCGAATAAAGAAGGAGGAAAGCCAGAAACAATACCTGAACAGGCAGGAAATAATAAGGATAATGAACAAGCGGCTGGATATTCCCAGACTAGCTTCCATCCGTGACATATTCATCTTCAGCTGCTTCACAGGCATCGCCTACTCAGACATCTGTCGGTTAAGAAAGGATCAAATCATTTCAGATTCTGACAAAAGCATGTATATCCATCTGTACAGGACCAAGACCAACCACCCCGCATTCATCCCTCTCCTTCCCCAAGCCAAGAAAATAGCAAGTTTTTACATAAGAAAAGGCGAATCGGAATACCTATTCCCGACCATCTCGAACCAGAAAAGTAACGCTTACCTTAAAGAGCTTGCCGACATCTGCCATATCAGAAAAAGGGTGACATTTCATGTAGCCAGGCACACGTTTGCCGTGACTGTCTGTCTGGAAAACGGGCTTCCGATAGAAACGCTTTCCAAAATGCTCGGACATACCAATCTGAAGGTCACACAAGCCTATGCCAGAATCACGTACAGGAAAGTCACGGAGGACATGAAGGTATTAAAGAACAAGCTGAAGGACTGGAAGTCGGAATCCGGTCCGATGAAATCTGATGACATTTAATGAAATCTGATGACAACAAGCTCCGGCGGTTTGCAGCGGCATGAGAATGCGGATATCTTTGTTTCAAACCAAAAAGAACATTTTATGGGAACAATCATTACCAAATCAGACAAGGAAGTGCTTCATTTCTTCGATGAAATGAAAAGGATATCGGACCTCATAGACCATTTGCAGGCGGACAATCGGCACTTATTGGACGGGGAAAACTACCTGACAGATACGGAACTGGCCGGAAAACTCAAGCTGAGCAAGCGTACGCTGCTGGACTACAGACGCTACGGCATATTGCCTTATTACCAGATAGGAGGAAAAATCCTATACCGGGAAAGCGATATCGTACGACTGCTGGAAAAGAACCGGAAAGAAGCGTTCTGACATCCAGTTCTATTTATGGGAAAGAGGGTGCACTTCAAAATGTACATTTTGATGCACCCTCATGTTGTTATAATATGTACTCAAGATGTACTTCAGTTAATTCTTACTTTATATAGTCTAGTTGTAATTTTGCGATTGGATATTGCTCCCCAAAGTGTGTCTGCTAAGTAGTAAAAAACACACTTGCATAACGACTCCCAGACACCTTTATATTGCTAACGCACCACTCCTCAACAAAGCCCATTTTTTCGTCCGGCATCATCACAAAATCAACGATTTTGATACAAGATAAAAAATTAAATTTGTACATCACTCCTAGGGTAAATTTACCTCGGACACACTTTATGAAACACTTCCCTGCAGCTTCAAGAAGATGGTGTAATAGTACCTGAATAACCGGAGGGGATAGATAATGTTAAAATATAAGCTACCTACAAATATCAATAAATCATGAACAATAGCACAGAACCAAAATCTGAAATAGAGGCCCAATCTGAAACAGTTCATGCTTCACAATAGGGTACACAACCTGAATCTATTGCACAATCCATAAATTATGAATTGTTTAGCATGCTATATAACAGGTTTCTCGTAGAATGGAGAATGCGACTTCGCTTATATAATATGGGGATTGCGACCACCCTAATGGCCATTTTCATTTTCTCCATAAGTCTCTGTATTCTTGGTATGATGCCTAGCCCTCTTGTCTTCAATCATATATTTTCCCTACTGCAATACAAATTCCTTGCAAAATTATCGGCCATACAAAAAAATTCTGTAATTTTAAATTCTGAGAACATAACAGTAATCGTTTAAATGTTATAATTGAGTACTATCGATTTAACACTTTTTGTTGTTATATTTCTAATTTTCAATGAAATATTTATTCGTTTATATCGAACTTACGTTAAATATAGAAATTATCAAATAAAGAGTTATGTGTGATTAACTAAAAAAGTCCACGCTGAAAGAATGTCTCAATTTAAAGAAAAAAAATGATAAATATCTAGATAATTTTAAAATCAAAAAGTTTCTATGATTTCTTCTGAAACAATAAAAAAACTGCACGAACTGAATTGTGAGGATGTGGCTAGAAGACTAGGATTGGAAGTCAATATGCATCAGGCTCATTGCTTTATGCATCAGGACAAAAGGCCCAGCCTTGCCTTTAAGAACAATTTATGGAAATGTTTTGCTTGCGATAAAGGTGGGGATGCTATCTCTCTGGTGGAAGAAAAATGTAATCTTTCGTTTGTAGAAGCGTGTACGTGGCTTTGCGAACAATACCATATTTACATGCCTTCAACTAACCTGAAAAACACAAAAAAGAGACCTAAACTCAGACACAGAAGAACTCTTGTTATCGACAGGGAAGAAAGTAGGCCTGATTTTGATGGTGACGTGGCTTCGGCCATCATAAACCTAGCTGATTTGGAAGCCAAAGGAAAGGAGTTTCTTTTTACGGAAAGGAAACTGTCGGCCCAAGTGGTGGAAAAGATGAAAATCAAATCGGTAGAAGATTCGACAGAAATGAAAGAGATTCTAATGAATACCTTTGGTGAAGAGCGTTTAATTAAATGTAAAATGTTAAGAAGAGACAACAACAAGATACAATTAACCATCAATATTCCTTCGTTACTGATACCGTATTTTGACAGAACAGGCAAACTGGTGGCTTTACAATCTCGCTACTTGGGCACAAACGAAAATATACCTCGGTTCAAAATGCTGTGCAATTCACGTAAACAGCTTTACAATATGGTTTTACTAGCTAAGTTGCAAGAAGGAAGCAAATTATATATAATGGAGGGAATTACTGACTGTCTGGCTATGCTATCGGCAGGATATCCTGCTGTTGCCATTCAAAGTGCAACGACTATTCCGGAAACGGAACTAGATAAATTATCTGGATTTGATTTGGTGATGGTCCATGATAATGATAAAGCAGGAGTAAGTGCTTTCTATCATTTGCACCGTAGCCTGCTTAGATACGGATGCCGTCTGAAATGTGCAACGATTCCTGCGCTGTTCAAGGATTATTCTGCATATTATCTATACTTAAAAAAATAAAAGGCGATGGAAAAAGATAATTTAGAAAGAAACGTCATTCAGCCTTCACTCAAAGAGTTTTCCAGAGAGATGCTGAGCCGGCTCATTGAAATCAGCTTTATCGAGCTAGAACAGGCTCCAGCTGAGGATGAGCCCCAAGCCAATGGAAATCCACAAGACGAAAAGGGATATACCAAATATGAATCCCGGTATCTAGCTCAGAAAGAATTGTTTTCACTGATGCTTTTTGATCCAATGCTGGAAGAACAGATTTCGATGAGGAAAAATGCGAACTTCGACTACATGACAGGACTGCACTTTTTCATTACGGCCAATAAGAATTTCCATTATAACTTTGGATTTTTTGAGCAGCAGATAGATTTTTTTGATCAGATTCTGAATGGTTGGTGTAGCTTTCTGGATCAGGTAGTGAGAGACGTAACCGCTCTACAGGGCTTTATAACGGAACAATGTGTAGAACTAGAATTTGATGGTATTTTACGCTTATTCTTATGTAAAGATACCATCATCAGTGCCTCTATCAATCTAGACAGTTTCAATACCATTTTTAAAAAACGAACAGGAAACTATCACTATCATTTTGGTCTGTACTTGTGTGAAAGAAATAACCAAAAAACTCAGCTTATGGTATCTGGTCAAGGTGACGGGAAAGGCAAAGAAAGTGGTTTATACCAAGCTGTTAATTGGTTTAACAACCTCGTTGAATCATTAGAAAAGAAATATAATGCAACATTAAAACAGAATTGACATGAGTCTATTTGATACTATCACGCACCGAAGGAACATTTACAAGGCTATTTATGCACTGGATTCCTACATCTGTGAACGAAATCTTCTATCGGTAGAGGATCTGAAGTGCTATTATCAGCTGAAGGATAAATTTGACTTTGACGGCACAATCAAGGATGTTATAGAGAAATGCCAGAAGAAACTTGAGAAGATACTGAACGAAGAAAATGATGATTTCTTTACCGTTTCAGTATACTATAAGATAAAGAAACTGAAAGATGAAAACAGCAAACAGTTAGTTACTTACAGACCATTACATACTGCAAGTCTGATTGATCAAATCTGCATGGCCGCCTTGCTGATCCCACTGATGTTTGATGACAGTAAAGGCGTGCGGAACAAGTCGGAGCTTTCAAGGATGATTCCACATAATTTTTTTGGTAATATGCCGAGTGAAAGTGTAGATAGTCTTTTTATGAATTGGACAGAAAAGTATCGGCAATATTCTAAAATTATCCAAGACAAGAGCCGGGAATATTTGAAGACGCGGGAATATGATACGGTAATCAACTTTGATTTGGCAGATTTCTTTCCTTCCATAGACCCGGCCAGGATGTATAATTTCATCCTGAATCTGTTAGTTCCTAAATATCCCGATAAGGACGACTTGAAAACCTTGAAGAAGGCCATTGTGAAACTGCTCTATTTCAAGATTCAGGAAGATTCTCTGAGGGGGTGGATGGATGTTTATTATCCGAATACGGACACGACGTCTTTTAAGGAGGTTTTCATGAACAGAGGAATTGCTCAGGGATTGCCTCAATCTTATTTCTTCGGGAATCTATGTATGATTGACATTGCGGATAAAATGGCATCAACCGAAGAGTTGAAACAAGCGGATGCTTATTTTTATGTAGACGATTCGGTTATCTTTGCCAAAGAGATTGACCAAAGGAATTTTGAAACTCTTATAACCAAGCAGAACAATATTATCAAGGAATCACCGGCCAAATGTGACAACCAGCCGGAGTTGAGTCAAGTTTACTTGGATTTTCAGAAAAAAATTGACTACCAAATAAAATTTCATGAAGACAAGAAAAGTACGATCTGTACCATTGAAGAGGCATTCAACGGAATGGAAGGACTTTTCCTGGTACAACGACCTGTCTCGATGGGAGGTTGGATATATGGAAATATTGATGAAGTAGATGAACATGTATCCCTGAAGAAACTTAATGCACTCCAAACGGTAGTAGAAAACCAACTTTTAAAGGTAAAAGAAGAACAGGAAAAGGACCCTAATAAAAAGCAATGGGGGGAAACCCGAATAAAATGGCTATCCAGATACTTGAAATATTTCATTTATCGGCAACGGAGATTGAAGCTTATCATCAATGGCCAGTTTGATGAGTCCATGAAAGCAGAGTTCTATGATCATTTCCATATCACAACATTGGGAATGGAAACAAATGAAAATCGGGATAAAGCAGTCAAAGAAATTTTTAATAAATTTGAGGAAGAAATCTTCCAGGCTGAAATAGGAATGTTTGCCAAGGCAATGACTTTCGATGATTTAAAGGAGTTCTGTCATAATATCCAATCATTTGATAAGATATTGGCAAGCTATAACTGTCCGAATGAGCGCAATTTTAAAGCGCTGTATTACTATAAGACTACGGAATTATTGGAACAAACCCATTTTCTGCAACAAACAGATAGCTATGCTTCCTTAAAGCAATTACTTTTACTCACTTTCCCTTTTCAAAATATAGAGGTGTTCTTGGATGCAATCTATCAGAACCGTACTGTAAACGAAAAAGGTTTTTGGGGGAAACAAACATTCCTTTCAGGAGATAAGGAGGAAAGGAAGAAAGAAGAAAAGAATGAATATTGGATTGAATTACCTGATTGGGTGGATTTTATCTTTAACAATTCCTCGGAGTTCAAACGGAAAATACTTAACTGCTGTTTTTCGCTGGCTTGCAGGATCAGGGTTGAAGATAGCCTGACTATCTTACATACGGATTTGAAACCGGTAAAATATTATGAATTACGTATTTTATCCATTCTAAGGAATCGAAAATGCAACTGTGAGGATTTCTTTCACTTCCTACAGCACTTAGATTATAAGGACGTGAATGAAAAGATGGAAATTGACGTGGGTATCTTAGAAGCTTTGACTATTTTCAGGCAACGAGTACAAGATCCGATGAAAATAGACCGGCTCATCCAGACGCATCGGCTTGTGAAAAGTTTGTGGCATAATGGTTCTAAGTTTCTGAACGCTTACACGCTTCACAACCATGAGCATGCCATTAATCTGATTAAGAATGTGGTGAGAATGGTCAACAACATTGATTTTTTAAACATAAAATCAACGGATTATTTCTTGTTATTCCAGACTTGTTATCTGCATGACATCAGTATGGTGATTCATCCGAATATAGCGTCTTTCAATGAATCAAATCCGGATTCAGAAGTGTTAATCAGTCAATGGATGGATGAAATGTTAAAGATAGAGAATGATGTCACTAGGACTTTTAAAGAAGGCCATTTTTCTCTAGCAGAAATATTTCAATTACGGAAAAAAATCGGTAGATTGCAAGTAGAAGCTTTTCAGAAGGTTTTCAATTTTTTTGAGAACAAGGTCAGAAGTACCCATCCGCAAGACAGCGCTAAATACATCCGAAGTTGGCAGAAAGGAATCTTGTCTCATCTTTCAGAAGTTGAAGCTGATACGATTGCAAAAGTTTCAGAAAGTCATGGTTGGGATAGCATACACGTGTATAGCCTGAAGTCTGAGGCAAAGGAAGAGTTGGTCAGTATTAAATATATGATGATTCTTATACGTATGGCTGACTTGTTGGATCTGGCAAATGATAGAATAGACTACTATCTTCTGAAGCAGAACCGGTCTCAAATGAGCCTTCTTTCCCGGTTTCACTGGATTTCGCATCTCATATCGGACGGATATAAATTGGATGTCGAGTTTAATCCGATAAAAGGTGTTCCATTGGACGAACACCCGATTGAGGAAAATATTTATGTGGACATCTTCTTGAATACTGAAATTATGGCTGCGATGGCTGTAAATGAAGAACCTTGCTTGAATATCCGTGCCACTAAAGGACTATGTAACAGCAGCAGCAATCCTCTAAAAAAAGAAGGCACACAGCAGGAGTGTATCCAATATGAATTATTTAAAGACAACAGAAGGTGTAATTCGGACTTGGTCCGAATTGACGGAACAGGTAAGAAATGCCCTTTCTTATGTATCTGGATACAAAAAAAACATGAATGGTTGTTTGCAGAACTGGCTGAACTGAAGTATTATCTTAACTCTGTAAATTCGAACCTCATCAAATCGGATATTAAAGTCAGATTCTTTTATTCTAACCTTCAACCTTTTGATTCGGAATTCTATGATGATATCAGGTCTTATCTACAAAAGTCATGAAGCTAGATGAATGTGTAGAGCTGTTCGGATTTTCGCTACCAAATGGCTTCATATAAACGGGTATACTGCTATTTGGGTTTATATCGACTGCTAGATGATGTGTGAGCATCAGCAAATCACTCACTGGCTGGTTAGAAGCCTGATTTGAGTACCCAGACTATATCTAATATTCACATTAGACAGGCATATTGAACCGAATGTTCTGACGGTGATGCTACTGGTTAGTTTTTGCTTCTATAGGTTCAGGGCTTGCCAAAAGGATCATTATTTCAGTACAAACCGCGTCTTAGTGGTACTCATTCTTGTCAATTATGTCTGCTTGAGCTGAATCGAAAAGAAGCGTTCTCACATCCAGTTCCGTTTATGGGAAAGAGGGTGTTGCAAAACTAAGTATTAAATTCAAAAAACTTATAAATTGAAACTTGGCAATAAAGAATCAATGTAAAACAGCTTATGTATATACATTATTTTCTGATTTTACTGCGATTTTTAATATGTGATGTTTCAATCTGTAACTTTTTAAAATACTCGTTTGAGTTTTGCAACACCCTCTTTCACTTTTTATCAGGGTATTGCGTATGTCCGCTTCATGTTTTTCAGGAATTTCTCTCCTGAGCCTGCATATAATGGCGCAACATATAGTCGGAAGAATAGCCGAGCATTTCCCTGACGTGTTCTTTGGGAATCCGGTTGGCCAGGGTGACTGTCGCAGCGAACGTATTGCGGGCCATCTGGGTGGTCAGACGCTTGGAAATCCGACATAGTACCGAAACCTCTTTCAGGTATTCATTCATTTTCTGGACTGACGGGACAGGAAAACACAGACCTTCCGGATTCATCGGATTCCAGCCTCTGTATTTCTCCAGCAGGACCATTGCCGGTTTAAGAAGAGGAACACGGCTTATACAGTTGTCTCCAGCCTCCCCTCCTTCAGCACGTGTCCTGCAAATCCACAGTGTTCCTTCGTCATCCCTGAACAGGTGCGACGGACAAAGGGTGCTTATCCCCTGATAGGAAAGTCCGGTGAGAGCGCAGAAGACGAACACATCCTTCACCCGTTCCAAACGTCCGGCCGGCATATCCGTTTCCATCACTGTTCTCAGTTCATCCCAGCCCAGAAAAGACGGAGAAGTCTCCTCCTTCACGCACAGCCGTCCCAGTTCTTTCAAGCACCTGCCATCCTCCATCCACCCCTTCTGCTGGGCCACCTTGAGAACTTTACGGAAACACTCCAAATATTTAGCCGCCGTATTCCAGACCAGCCCGCGGGTTTCCTTCAAATACCTTTCAAATGCCGTGATGAACTTCCTGTCCAGTTCGGAGAACGCGATATCTTCCTTATTGTAAACATTCCGTATGACGGTCTCTACCAATCCGCAGCATCTGTTATAACGTGCCAGCGTGGCAGGATGCAAATCCCCGGGAGAAGCCGCCCATCCGTCTATGCATTCCTTCATGGCCTTCAGAACCTGATGCCGTCCTTCTCTGGCATACAGAATATCCAGGATTTTCCTCGGAGTCAGTTTTTCCCCGTCATACACGGAATTCCTGTGAATGACATATATTCTGTCCCTCAGCGTCTCAAGGTACATGTTCAGTTCCCTCGAACTTCGGTCTTTTCCTTTGCTACGCATCTTTGCATTGTCCCATAACTCCACCGATATAGAGCGCTGGATACGGATTTCATCCCGCTGCCCGTTAATTGTCACCCGAAGAACGACCGGTGCTTCACCGTTCTTCAACAACTTGTTCTTCAAGATAAAGAACATTACATTCAGTGTGTTTCCTTTCATACGTTTTGTTTTGGTACAAACTTAGTAAATACACTGATATACAACACTATGCAAAATTGCGCAATATAGTGAAGTATAATACATGCCTTTCCTGAACACGGCTGTACTTTCCGGATTCAACGACCGGATATTTTTGAAAGACCGGTTCCTGCAACAGACAACATGAGACATCTGATGACTTGTGATGCCATCTGATGACATGATATTGGCCGGTCGGCCCATACCGTCTATCTTTGCCTCAAACCAAACAACTACACTTTATGGAAATCATAAACATTGAAGCCGGTACTTTCAGAGAAATGGTAATGTCCATCCAACTGCTGAAAGAAAAACTGGAAAACCTTAAAGGCAATCAAACCTCAAAAAGTCTGGATGACTGGATGGACAATCAGGAAGTATGCATGGCACTGAACATATCACAGAGAACATTGCAAGCCATGAGAAGCAACGGTACCTTGCCCTTCTCCCAGATTGACCGGAAAACCTATTATCGGAGACAGGATATCATCAGACTGATTGAAAAAGGGAAGAAAAGATAATCCCGACAAAAGCGAGGCCAATCCATACAAGCAAACAACTCTTCATTATGTAAAAGGCTATACCTCACTGTGTGTTGTGAAGTATAGCCTTTTCTGATTATCCGAAGACCCGGGCGACATCCTGCATGTCCTTCATGATACTGTTGTCCAGCACACGGGCATAATGCTGTGTCATGCGGGTTGAAGAATGGCCGAGCATCTTCGACACATTCTGCAGGGCGACATCATTGGCAAGGGTAACAGTCGTCGCGAACGTGTGCCTAGCCACATGGACGGTCAGCCGCTTGTTCACCCGACACAGGGTGGCAATCTCTTTCAGGAATTCGTTCATCTTCTGATTCGACGGAATCGGGAAACAGGGACCTTCAGGATCTTCTGGGTTCCAGTTCTTGTATTTCTCCAGAATGACAAGAGCAGGTTCCAAAAGCGGTACATTGCAAGTACAGCTTTCCTTATGAGTGGTTATCTTCACGCGGGCCTTGTGTATCCACAGTTTCCCCTCATTATCCTTATAAAGATGTGCCGGGCACAAGGTCTTCACATCAATATACGACAGGCCGGTCAGACAACAGAACAGGAAAAAATCCTTCTCCATAATCCGTTTCAATTCTTCCAGGGTCAGAAACGTAGGGCACGTCTCTTCCTTACGGAACAGACGCTTGCGTTTTCCGGCCAACGGGTCCAGTTCCAGCCATCCGTTTTCCCTGGCCAGTCCGAGAAATTTGCGAAAACAGCTCATATACTTGGTCAGGGTATTCTGGGAAAGTTTACGTACCGTTCTCAGATGCATCTCAAACCGGTCGATGAATTCCCCATTAAGTTCATGAAATGTAATATCCTCTTTCTTGTAGAAATCCTTAATGACTGTCTGCAACGATTCATAACAGTTGTTATAACGTGAAATGGTGGAGGGCTGGTACTCCGTACCAATCAGGGAAGTCCAGTCATCGATACATTTCCGCATGGTCTGCAAAACCAGATGTCGTTCCTCTTTAGAGAATAACTTTATCAGAAGATTCTTTGGGGTAATCAGTGCTTCCCGACAGAGAAGTTCCTTGTGAATCTGGTACAGCCTTACTTTCAATGCCTCGATATAGCTGTTCAGCTCCGTTGAACTCCGGTCTTTTCCTTTACTGCGTTCCTTCACATTATCCCATAACTTCAACGGAACAGAACGTTGAATCCGGACTTCATCCAATTGTCCGTTAATTGTCACCCGCAGAAAAATAGGTGCCTCACCGTTTTTCTTTAGTCTGCTCTTACGGATAAAGAACAGAACTTTCATTGATTCCTGTTTCATACCACTTTATTTACGTTGTAAAATTAGAAAATGAGGAACAGGAAAATCCTACGTAAAAACATGATAATCAATGAAGTATTATACATTTCAGGCGCTTTTTTATTGTCCCTAAAAAAGGACCCTGAATTTGCACCTGACAAACTTCGTAGAAACGCTATATTCTGCTTCCGCCCGGAAACGAAAAAAGCCCTGATTCTGTTGTGAATCAGAGCTTTTCCTAATTTTGCTTTGTAAGTTTGCGGTGCGTACGGGACTTTAACTTACACAATCAAAAGATCTCATAAGATTGCAATATACTGATAATAATCAAGTTATTACAAATACACTATATTACTAAATATCATTAAACACCTTTTGCTATTTCAATTATTGGGTGTATATTTGGGTGTCGAATTTCAAACGCACCCAATTATGAATATCAAACGAAACATCATTTTTGCTTTGGAAAGCCGAAAGAAAAACGGAGTGCCAATCGTGGAGAATGTCCCCATCCGTATGCGCGTGGTTTTCGCCAGCCACCGTATAGAGTTCACAACGGGTTATCGCATAGATGTCGCCAAATGGGATGCCGACAAACAACGAGTAAAGAATGGATGTACGAACAAGCTGAAGCAAAGCGCATCAGAAATCAATGCAGACTTGCTGAAATACTACACCGAAATACAGAACATCTTCAAGGAGTTCGAGGTGCAGGGATTCATGCCCACTACCGAGCAGGTAAAGGACGCATTCAACAGATTGCACGCTGGTAAAAAGGAAGAGGAGGAACAAGCCCCAGCGGTATTTCTTCCTTTGGAAGTGTTTGACGAGTTCATCAAGGAGTGCGGCACGCAAAACGGCTGGTCTGATGCCACCTATGAGAAGTTTGCCGCAGTAAAGAAGCACCTTGAAAAGTTTGATAAAGGGCTGACTTTTGAATCGCTGGACGAACCCAAGCTGACAAAGTATGTGAATTTCCTGAAAGACACCGAAGAAATGCGGAATACATCCATCATGAAACAGGTCGCTTACCTGAAATGGTTCCTGCGCTGGTGTACCAAGAAAGGGTATTGCATGAACAATGCCTATGAAGATTTCAATCCCAAATTGCGGAGCACCCCGAAAAAGGTGATATTCCTCACTTGGGAAGAACTGAACAAACTCAAAAATTATCAGATACCCGACACAAAGCAATATCTTGAACGGGTGAGGGATGTCTTTCTGTTCTGCTGCTTCACCGGACTCCGGTATTCGGATGTGCATAACCTGAAGAAAAGCGACATCAGGGACGGATATATAGAAATCACCACGGTAAAGACCGCCGAAAGGCTTATCATCGAGCTGAACAACCACAGCAAGGCGATATTGGATAAATATAAAGATGTGGAGTTTGAGGGTCACAAGGCTCTCCCTGTCATCAGCAACCAGAAGATGAACGATTATTTGAAGGAACTGGGCGAGCTGGCGGAAATCAACGAACCTGTACGGGAAACCTACTACAAAGGAAATGAGCGCATAGATGAAATCACGCCCAAATACGCATTGTTAAGCACCCATGCCGGAAGAAGAACATTCATCTGCAATGCGTTGGCTCTCGGAATCCCTGCACAGGTGGTTATGAAATGGACGGGACACAGTGACTACAAAGCCATGAAACCCTATATTGACATAGCGGATGACATTAGGGCAAATGCAATGAACAAGTTCAATCAACTATAAAAGTATCAATTAGTTTCATAGATTACCACCTTTGAATTATATTTGTATTCTGAAAATATCATAAGATGAGCAACAACGGACATAACATAGAAAAGGCGAACTTTGACGCATTTATAAATGCTGTCGGGTCGGAAATACAACAGGCACAAGTAAGGCTGATTGTCGCAGCCAATGCGCAAATGTTGTTCCATTACTGGAAAATGGGTAACTATATTCTCTATCATCAGAACTTGCAAGGTTGGGGAAGCAAAATCATCAAGCAACTGGCAAAGGCTATCCGGTTTAATTATCCCGAAAAGAAGGGCTATTCGGAACGCAACCTTACCTATATGTGTCAGTTTGCAAAAGCATATCCTTTGAGGGCATTGCAAAGTTTCATAGAAACGGATGCAAAGTTGATAGCTCCAAGTGTGGAGAAAATAGCAGACGAAGTACGCTACTTAAACGATGCGCAATTTACGCAAGAG
>ENA-OOQN01000170-OOQN01000170.1-human-gut-metagenome-genome-assembly--contig:-NODE-170-length-22197-cov-1.913242_pt1 | contig 22197 bp, 12 predicted proteins | sample MGYA00241092_ERZ501169 | MGnify/ENA primary metagenome ERZ501169 (study PRJEB25962, sample SAMEA2042489) | human gut metagenome | biome: human gut; feature: human-associated habitat; material: faeces... | reverse complement strand
GCCAAGAACTCATCGCTTGGATATAACAATTCTGTCCTAAATACAAAGAACAGTGCATATTACACGGCTGCTAAGTCAGCTAATAGTAATGTCAATAGATTTGCTAAGAGTGCTACATCCGCTTTAAATAAGGGCAAGATTAAGAAGAATACAAAGTACAATGCTACACTTAATTCTATCAAGGGTTATATTAAGAAGCGTGTTACTATTCCAGATTCATTACTTGCTATTGTTGCAAAGAAGAACTCTACTCTTTATAACAGACTGTACATGTATAATCTTAGCATTGAGAACCTTCAGACTGCTAGAGAAGAATACACTACAACTTTTGCTGTAAATAATGCTGAAAAGTACAACAATATAGCAGATAAGTATAAAAATCTTGATGATGCTACAAATGATGCTATGGACTTAAATAGTACCAAGTCATCTAATGCAGTTTCGGCAAAGGATAAGAATAGCTATCTCGACAAGCAGAAGTCGGGATATTCTACAATTGTCACTCGTGACAAGAATGAGCAGAATGAATACAATAAGGCTAGGGCGACTGCAAAGAGCAATATATCCAAGTCTGCAAAGGGAGCGTCATATAGCAGTCTGTCAAAGACCAATAGAAATACAGTTAATAAGTATATCAATGATGCCAGAAAGTCAGCCAAGAGTGGTAAGATAATATCTGTTTCTACTCTTGCGAAACTGTCTGAGTATTACAAGAAGGGCTATATATCTTCTGGGTTCTTTAATTCTTGTATAGATTACAACAATGCGTTGGAGTCATACAATCAGGCAAAAGCACAGACAGAAATTGATGAGCAGACACAGATTACTCAGAGGGCAGAAATTGCTTCACAGAAGTTCTCTAATATCTCAACTGAATATGATAATAAGCGTCATCAGTATGACCAGACTGCAACTGAGCTGAATAATAACATGTCTATACTTGAGGAACGTGGCAATGGTGCTTCTGCTACTTGGTATAGTAGATTAGCAAAGAATGAAGAGTCAAGTAGAAGTAATTTGATTCAGAAACGTACAGATCTCGTCAAGGAATTGAATAATGCAGTTAAGAATGGTGATGTTGCCTATAAGAGCGAAAAATGGTATGAAATGAGATCACAGATAGATGATGTGACCAATTCCATTGACGAAGCAACTAAATCGCTTGCTGAATATAATAATCAAATCATGCAAATACATTGGGATAGAATTGATGAACAGGCAAATAAGATTCAGAACCTGATAGATGAGAATAACTTCATTATTGATGAATTATCTCGTAGAGATTTGACTTCTGATGATACTGGTGGATTAACCTCTGAGGGTAATGCTGTCGCTGGACTTCACATATCCAACTACGAAGCATATAAGAAAAATGCGGAAACGTATTATGCCGAGATTGAGAGTATCAACAAGAAGTTGGCTAATGATCCATACAATCAAAAGCTAATTGACCAAAAAGAGAAATTGGTCAAGTCTTATCAGGATTGTGTAAAGGGTGCTGAAGATGAAAAGTGGGCGACCATTGATTTGATGAAATCGGGTTACGATGCCTTAAAAAATCACATCTCAGATCTTATTGATAAATTTAATGACCTTCTGGATTCAGAAAAAGATGCCTATGATTATGCAAATAATATTTCTGAGAAGACAAAGACTCTCTCAGATCTTCGTAAACAGTTGGTTGCTATTTCTGGCGATACATCAGAGGAGACTAGAGCAAAAGCCCAGGAGCTTAACCAGTCTCTCAAGGATGCAGAAAAGGATCTCAAAGATACACAGTATGATAAGCTTATATCTTCAACGAAGGATATGCTCTCTGACTTCCAGACTGATTTGGATGACAGTATTCAGGATGTAATCAAGAATCTGGACGACAATTTCAGCCAGCTCATAAATAACATAGATAGTCATTGGAACAATGAGACAATTACAAGTCTCATGGAAAAGATACAATATGTCGCAACCGATTCATTCAACAATGTATCTGCTGATGGAAAAATATCTGAGAGCACTGGTAATGTTGTAAGTGATATTCAGAGTTTTATGGAGAGGGCTTGGGCTAAATACGATCGTGACGCTGAAACTACACAGCAGGACAAGATAGATGAAGCGACAAAAGAAAAAGTTAAGAATAATATTCTGAACAATTCTAATAGCGGATCATCTTCTGGATCTTCTACAGATGTGAAAATTGATGCCAATAAATTGATTAGTCGAATTGATAATCCAACCAATAAGATTTCTCCTGCATACAATAATACCACAACCAATACAAACAGCACAGCTCCTGTCGGTAAAGTATTATCAACTTCACAGAAAAAGTGGGTTAATGACTTCTTGAAGAAGAACATTGTTGTTGCTCAACAGGATGTTAGCAAGTATGGTAATCTGAATAAGGTACTCTACCGCAATTGGGGTAAGAAGATTCTTCCTACATCTAAGTGGACGGAGTTAGCCAAGAAGATTGGATTTAGTAACTTCTCATCTGCTACAAATTCTGCTTTTTATCAGACACTTCACAGGTCAGGTATTAAGGGATTCAAGAAGGGTTCTGACGGTATTCCTTATGACATGATTGCCAACTTGGGTGAAAATGGTACAGAGTTACAGTATGATATATCGAAAGGTGTACTGAAGTCTGTTGGACAAGGTGATATGATATTCACTGCTGAACAGGCTAAAACTCTGATGGAATTTGCCAAAAATCCTATGGCATATAAGAATATGTATACTGGTACAGCGTTCAGTATGCCGAGTGTACCTGTAAATAATAAGGTGGATAATGATGTGAATATCTCTATTGGTGATATTAAGCTTGAGGGTGTTCAAGATCCAAAACAGCTTGCTAATGGAATAAAAGATGTCATTAAAAACAATACAGGTGGAGTTCGTAGTATGATTAAGGAAGATACCATTGGCAGTCTCAGTAAGGGATATAACTCTCAGAGCGTGAAGAGATGGTAATTGGATAGAACGGAATAACTATAAAGATATGGAGAGATTTTTGAAACTGTTTCAGGTCTCTCCTATTTCTTTGGTCTAAAATGACGAAAATTAACTAAAAATGAGGTGATAACATGACAATCAAGCGATTCTTACAACAGAAGTATGTTGAGGATTTACGAGCCGAGAATGCTGAATTAAGGCAATATATCAAGGATAATAATGTAGATGTTCTCGTTGCAAATATAGAAGAAACAATCAGAACTCGTGAAGAATTGGAACAGACTATCTCTGAGGTAAATGAAATCAAAGGGCAGTATAGAAAACTTCTCAATGATTTACTCAAGGATAAATATGAATTACAAAGACAAATGTTAGAAGTCAAGAAACAAATTTAAAAAATATATAAGGAGGCATTTTGTAAATGGCGAAAATATTATTTAATAGCCAAGGTTTGATAGAGACTCCTACTCTCCTATTACAGCACAAAAATTTTGAAACGATTGGTAATGGAGGGGTTACTAATGTCTCTGGTTTAACATACAAGAGTAATTTTAATGATGCAAACGAAGTATCATTTAAAATACATAAGTTTAATAATGAAAAGAAACATCCGCTATGGGACTCTATGGTGGATTTTAAGATTATATACATTCCTCAGTTACACGAAAGATTTGAAATATCAGTAACAACAAGTGAGGAAGATCCTAATGACGTATCTAAGTCAATAACTGGTACATCATTATGTGAAGCAGAATTGTCTCAGATCACACTCAGAAATGTGCAGATAAATACAGAAACAGATATGACAAATCTTCTGTATGATGAGAATTTTCCAACAATCCTTTATCGTGATCCAGAGGAATATGATTCAGCAGAAAATCAAAAAATATGGACAAAATCAAAGTATGACTATCTCAAAGATAAAACAGCTTATCCAACAGAGGAGTCAGTTATTGTAAGAAAGAAATCAATTCTCAAACATGCTTCACTCTTACATCGTGTTCTCGAAAAAGCTCCGCACTATTCAATCTCATATGTTGCAGATACATTGAAGAAGTTGAAAACTGTACATGAATTTACATTTGATGGAACAGATATTCTCTCTGCTCTGAAAGATACAATTGCAGATGATTTTCACTGTGCCTTCATGTTTAATTCTGAAAATAGAACCATCTCTGTGTTAGATCTCTATTCAACATGTAATAATTGTGGTTATAGGGGAGACTATATGGATGAGTGTCCTGAATGTGGTTCTAATAATATAACAAATAAATATGGTGAAGATACCAATATCCTCATCAATAGCACTAATCTTACAACTCAGATTACACTTGATTCTAACAGTGATTCATTGAAAAACTGTTTCTATATTACAGGTGCAGATGATGCGATAAATGCTGCCATTGCTAATGTAAATCCTAATGGCACACAGTATATTTATTATTTCTCAAATGAAACTTTAGCTGATATGCCAACAGAGCTACAGAGTAAACTTAGGAGTTATAATACTTTATATGACGAAATCAATACAACAAGAGAATATAATTTTAAGGCAGATAGAGTGGCTGAATACAACAAGGTCATAAATTATATCAACACTAAATTCGCATCTATGTCAAAAGATGATCAGGATAAGATCGAATATCCTACTCTCACACCACTTGTTGGTTATCCAGCACTCACTTCTGCATGGTATTCTGCTATGGATGTATACTATTTCCTGAACGATTCCATGATGCCAGTAATTGATGTTGATGGTATGGGACTAGATGATAGTATTACGTCTATTCAGGACGGACTGAAAGATCTTGGTGGTATTGCTGTTACAGGAATCAAGACTATCACTCAGAGCGCAGTTAAGGGTTCTGTAGAATCATTGGTCAAAACATTCTTCTCAGCATCTTATTATGATATGAATATAACAGATAGCTCGCTGTCTGATTATGATTCTTCAACAGACAAGAGAACATGGTCTGGTACTATCATCCTTACAAGTCATTCACAAATGGACGAGAACAATCAGTATCTTACCAAATCAGTCAAGATTACAATTGATGTAATTGAGTCCACAGAGAAATATATTGAACAGAAAATTACACGTATGACTAATCGTGCCGATGAAATCAAGGATAAGCAGATTACAAGTATTAAACTTGCAGAGGATAAGTTTAAGGAACAGCTTGGTTACTATTCTCTTGTCGAGTTAAATAATCTCAAGAAGGAATTTGAGGCTTGCAGAGATATCGCAGTTGATGGATTTACAGATGAGAGTGTTGATGTTCAGTATAATAATAGTGAACTCAAGGATAAATATGTGAATTTCTATAGTGGCAGAATTGTTGATATTCAGGATGAAATCAAAACTAGAGAAAGCCAGATCGAAGCAGTTAATGCTGTATACAATACAGAAAAGTCAACAGGTGAGATACAAGATATTGTCAATTCAGTTAAAACAGAACTTGACTTGGAAAATTACCTTGGTGAAGAACTCTATATGCTGTGGTATTCATACAGGCGTGAGGATGATTATAGTAATGATAACTATTCTTCTACTGGGCTTGACGACGTGACTCTTATAAAAAGAGCAACTGAGTTAGTTGAAGCTGCGCAGAAAGAGTTGTACAAAGCTGGTAATCTTCAATATAGTCTTAGTGCTACAATGGGTAATCTTCTTGCACTTGATGAATTTAAACCAATCAAGGACAAATTTGAAGTTGGTAACTTTATCAAGGTCGGAATAGATGATAAGGTATATTCTCTCAGATTGATGTCGTATGAGACGGATTTTGATTCTATTCAGGATATGCCTGTAGAGTTTTCGACTGTTGAAAAGGTTCACACAGGATATTCTGATGTGCAGTCGGTGCTTGATGCAAGTAGGTCTATGGCTACATCATACTCTTCCGTCAAGGATCAAGTTGACAAATCAAAGAAAGCTACTGATACAGTTAATGACTGGGCAGATAATGGAATCAATGGTGACAATACGCAGTTTGTAAACAGTTCAGAACAGACTATTCTTATCAATAAGAATGGTATCCTTGGTCGTAGTTATGATGACCAACTTGATGAGTTTTCATTGAAACAATTTAAACTTGTCAACAACGGAATGTATTTTACAAAGGACGGTTGGCAATCTATTGAGACAGGTATTGGTAGATTCACTTACAGGGATATCAATGGTAATCTTGTTGAAGACTACGGCATCATTGCTAAGACTGTAGTTGGTAATCTTATTATAGGCAAGGAACTCCAAATCTATAATGAAGATAAATCTATTGTTATAGACGAAAATGGTCTTACAATTGATGGTGGATATTTGAAAATTAAAGGCACAGAAGTTGGCTCTGATGGAAAGACCATATCAGAGGTTATCATTGACCTTGACACAGCTCAAAAGTTAGTAGCACTTGCTCAACAAGCAGCCGACAGAGCACAGGAATCAGCCGATAAAGCACAAGCATCTGCCGATAAAGCAAACAAAGCTACAGAAGATTTGAAGGTTGAAACTAATGAAATCCGTGAACTTGCCGAAAAAGGTGTGGATCATGTAACGACTTATTTCTATCAATCTGATTCTGCTACAGAGTTAGTTGGTGGCGAATGGACAACAAATAGTGTTACATGGATAAGCGGAAAATATGTGTGGCAGAAAGTCATTACATACTATAAAGACGGAACAGATAATTCTCAAACAGTAAAAGCTATTTGTATCTCAGGTGCTAATGGTCAAGATGGTAAACCAGGTGAAAATGGTGTAAAGGGTAAGGGTGTAAAATCTATTACTCCTCAGTATGCCATTTCTGATAGTAATGTTTCACAACCAAATGAAGGTTGGTCGGATAAAGAACCAGCTTGGTCAGAAGGAAAATATATATGGACAAGAACACTCGTTGTTTATGACGATAATACACAAGAAACAACTACTCCTATCGTGTCTAATGGATTAAATAGTGCTCTATCTATTTCTACTGCTGCAAGAAAACAGGCTGATTCAGCTAAATCTACAGCAGATAGTGCAAACACGACTGCAAGTGCAGCCAAATCGACTGCCGATAGTGCATCTCAGGCAGCTAATAAAGCAAGTGAGAATGCAACAAGTGCAGTAAACAAAGCAAATACTGCCAATACAAATGCATCCAATGCATTGAATGCAGCCAACTCTGCTGACCAGACTGCACAGGATGCTTCTACAAAAGCTGACGCTGCCACAAAGATTGCCAATTCAGCAAGTGAAAAAGCCGATAGTGCCAATGCAAATGCTTCTTCTGCTGTTGATATCTCTAACAGTGCCAAAGGCATTGCAAATAGTGCTAAGTCTGTTGCCGATACAGCCAAGGGATTAGTAGATGATGTAAAGACGGATTTATCAACTAATTACTCAACTACGGAAATTATAAATGATAAAATCGACAAAAAAGCAGAAACAATCACTACATCTATTACTAAAACTGTTTCAGAAACTTATGAGACAAAATCTGATAGTTCGCAGAAGCTTACAGATGCAAAATCTTATGCTGATGGTGTAGGTAGTAATACTCTCTCATCTGCAAATGAGACAGCTAAAGGATATGCTGATAAAGCAGAGAGCAATGCAAATACAAATACGGCAAATCAGCTTAAATCTTATGCTAAAACAACCGATATGAAGGTTGAGATTGAAAAGAGTGCCAACGGAATTAAACAGACTGTTGCTGAAACTTATGTTAGTAATGCTACTTATGAAACAGATTTGAGCAATATCCAAGGTCAAATAGATGGAAATATACAGACATGGAGTGGTACAGATGTGCCTACATTGAAGAATGAACCTGCAAGTACATGGTCTGATGACGAGAAAGCCACCCACATCGGAGATGTATATTATGATGGCAATAATCATGCATATAGGTTCAGAGTTGATAATGGAGTGTATTCATGGCAGATTCTTACAGATACAGATGTAACAAAAGCATTGTCTGATTCTGCTGATGCCATATCAAAAGCAAATGCCACAGAGAAGAAATTGACGACATATTACAAAACATGGTCAGATACAAGTTCGGAGATTGAACAGACAAAAAATGGTATTTTACAGACGGTAAAAGACACCTATGCCGAATCTGCTACTGTCACAGATTTAAGCAATAATCTCAAGACAAACTATTCAACTACAAAAGATATGAATAGTGCTATTAAAGAAAAGGCTGATGAGATTACTCTTGCTGTTTCAGAAACATATTCTACAAAGAAAACTGTTGAAGAGAATCTGGCAACCTCTAAGAGTTATGCGGATGGTATTGGTTCTAAGACACTTGAATCAGCTAAATCTGATGCAACTTCTAAGGCAAATCAAGCTAAGTCTGATGCTATTGCCGATACGGATAAGAAATTGACATCATATTCGACTACTGAGCAGATGAAGTCTGCTATTAAGACAAGTGCTGATAGTATTACATCTGAGGTATCTAAGACCTATTCAACAAAAGAAGAAGTTGCGAATATTCAAGTTGGTGGGAGAAATTTACTTGTAAAAACAAATCAGGGTAAAACCAAATGGGCAAATGCTTATGCTAACGGTTCATATTCGTGTGAATCTGTTAATTGGAATGGTATAAATGCTGTAAAAATGAGTTGTGCTACTCCTACTACTTCTTGGAGAATGTTTATGTTCAATGGTCTATTGGAGAATTTTGATAAGTTAGAACCAAGTGCAATCTATACATTGTCTTATGATGTGATTGGAAATGTTAATGTAGGTTTTTCAAATTTATGGGATAGTGATGCAACTCATAGCATTATGGCTTCAGCACAGGAAACTGTTATAAAAAAAACATATGGTTTCCATTATATTGTAAATATAACTTTGAAAGATGCATTAAATAAAAGCAAACAATTGGTATATTTTAAAAATAACTTAAAAGCAGGGGAATCTGTAATTATTGCAAATCTCAAACTTGAAAAGGGCAATAAGGCAACCGATTGGACACCAGCTCCTGAAGATGTGGATTCTGATATCTCAACCGCAAAAGATGAGGCTGTTGCTTCTGCCAACAAAACTTTAACTGAGGAAATTACAAAAGTTAATTCGAATATAACATCAACCGCTGAATCTATTACGTCAACAGTCAAAAAGACTTATGAAACAATAGATAACGTCAACAAGGTAAGAACTTCTGTTACAGAAGCCGAAACAAAGGCACAACAATCTCTTGATCAGTTCTTATGGCTTGTAAAATCAGGTTCATCTTCTACTTCTCTTACTCTTACTGATTCTGCTGTTACGGCAATCACAAAGCAATTCACGATTAAGTCTCCTGATGGTTCAGCAACGATTATTGAAGGTGGAAAACTCAAGACCGATGCATTAAAGTCAAACAATTATGTTGCTGGTAACGATGGAACATATAGTGCATTTGGTACGTTTCTTGACTTGTCTAATGGAGAAATTCACACACCTGGATTCTATTTAGATTCAGTTGGTAATGCCTTTTATCAAGGTACGGTAAATGCTGATGCAGGTTACTTTGGAGATGCCAATAATAACTGGTATATTGGCTCTGCTGAGTTTGATAATATCAGAAACAAAGATGATGCGCTTGTGAATGGTGTAGAATATAGTGCATTAATTTCTAAGGGCAACGCTGCTCTTACGGCTGGTCATTGGTATCTCATGTCACAAGATGGTAGTCTTGGTATTCAATCGGGATGGACAACCATCAATGGTGGTAACTATGTCTTAGATAAAGAAACACAGAAATACTATGATATGGGTATGGTTGAACCTATCTTCGGCTCTAAGAATGAATGGGACAATAAATTCTTATATATTCGAAGAGTAAAAGATCCGTCTTCTTCTCAGGCAACTTGGGAGTATCTTTTTAAGGTTGATAAAGATGGTACTATTTATGAAAATGGTACAAAGCTTTCAGATAAATATGCTCGTAAGGATGCTGTAGGTAGTACATATCTTCCACTTACAGGAGGTACAGTCACAGGTAATTTAACTGTTAATGGTACTCTCACTGCTACAGCTAGTAAGGCTAACCAGCTCACTCATACATTAAGTATCAATGGTAAGTCATGGAACGGCTCGGCTGATTTGACAGTTGGAACTATTGGTGTTGCTTATGGTGGCACAGGAAAATCATCTTGGACTACTAATGGTATTGTATATGCAAGTGCAAGTGGTACATTGTCGCAGTTATCTCTTGGAACTGTTGGTTATATATTACAAAGTGGAGGTACTTCTGCCCCATCATGGGTTAATCCATCGACTCTTAATGTAGCAAGCGCAATAAAGGCTACTCAAGATAGTTCAGGCAATACAATTTCAGACACATATCTTAGAAAAGATTTTGATTCAGTTAGTCACAACGTATCATTTGGTGGTTCGGTTGATATAGATGATCTTACAGCAGGAACACTTCTTGTTAGTGGAGTAGCTAGGTTCGCTAATGGACTTATCGGTAATCTCAATGGTAACGCTTCTACCGCTACAAAACTAGCAACTGCAAGGAAGATAGGAAATGCAAGTTTCGATGGGAGTGCTGATATTACTTTGGCTCAGATTGGAGCTTCAGCAGTTGGTCATATACATGATTATTTACCTTTGAGTGGTGGAGTTATTACAGGTGATTTAGTCATTAATGGGTATCTTCTTGGAGAAGCCAAATCTACAGGAGCTACTAATCATGCCATATTGCTTGGACACGCAAATCAGAATTATATGAACTTCTACGAGACGGGTGGATTATTCCAATTCTATAAAAGTACAAGTGGTAAAAATACACTTCTTGGCAAGATAACATCTAATGGTTGGGAAGGTAATGTAGTTGGTAATGTAACTGGTAATGCTTCAACTGCCACTTCGACAGGTAAATTTACGACAGCTCGGAATATTACGATCGGCTCGGCTAAAAAGTCGTTTGATGGTACATCAGATATATCATTTTCTCTCTCTGATATTGGAGCGTCTTCATCAAGTCATACACATAATTATGCTTCAAAGGTGACTCTTGCTGGTATGGACTATTCATGTGTAAGCAATGCGATTACTATTACAAAGGCTAATCTTCAGACCGCAATAGGTTCAACTGGTCTTGGTCTTATGACCGAAAAGGAACGTAGTAAACTGGATTCTATCAAGGTTTCAAGTGGAGGCACAATCGACTTCTCAGGTGTAACTGCTAGTGGTGCATTGACTGCCGTAGTAGGGGATGATAAGACAGTTGCGATTACTCATAATACAAGTGGCGTGAAAGCTGGTACATATAAATCTGTTACTGTTGACACTTATGGTCATGTAACGGCTGGTACTAATCCTACTACGCTAAGTGATTATGGTATTACTGATGCATTGAGTTCAAGTACGAAGTATGCTCTAAGTAATAGTGTTGGTGGCAATGCTTTAAAGGCTAATTTATTAGCTAATTTAGGTCGTCTTACAGATGCAAATGTTACTGTTACTGGCAGTAGCCACTTTCAAGGCATCAAGTTCTATGACTTCTCATAAGCCACCTAAAGATGGTCATATTTTGCATTTTTATTGGGATAACACAGGTAACTGGGATAGCCAAATGTGCATCTCGGCAGATTCTTCTCCTACTGTATATGTACGAGGAATGACTGGACAAGCTAATACCTATGGTGATTGGAAAACATTATTAGACAGTACAAATTATACATCTTATACTGTCAAGAAAGACGGTACAGGAGCAAGTGGCACATGGGGAATTAGTATAACAGGTAATGCTGCTACCGCAACTAAGGCTACATCTGCTGATTCAGCTACTAAGGCAACTCAAGATGGGAATGGAAATACCATTACATCAACCTATCTTCCTCTTACTGGTGGAAGCGTGACTGGTACTATAACTACATCAGCGTCCCAAATTCTTAAATGGACTCCTTCGACTACTGACAATAATGACACTGGATGTAGTTGGTATGGAATTGGTACATATAAAGCGAGTGATGGTTATAAAAGGTTAAATATATCTCATTATTTTGGTATCAATTTTACTACTAAAAATTCAGATAGTTGTTTTACTCATAATGGTAATACTATAATTACGTCTGCAAATATCGGATCTCAATCGGTTGCTTACGCCACTAAAGCAACCCAAGATGGTGCAGGCAATGTAATTACATCTAAATATGTCACAATAGATACAACACAAACCATATCAGGAGCAAAAACCTTCTCGAAGGAAACAACGATTTCATCTGCCACAGTTTCGACCAGTAAGACCACTGGCGCACTGAAAGTAAAGGGAGGAATCGCTTCTGAGGGGCAAATAAGCGCAGATAAAGTAATGATTGGTGATAAGTGTACATTAGAGTATGATGCCAATTTACAGTGCTTAAACTTCGTTTTTGCTTAATGATATATGTATTTTTAAGGAGAGTAGGGAACGGTACTACTCTCCTATTTTATAAAGAAAGGAGTGTGATAGATTGTTATGTTTATGGTTGCCATTCACAGATGGGACAACGAAAAATTATGGTTTAACAAATATGGATGTAGTAGACTATGGAACTTCTGTATATGACCAAGGAAAACTCGGTAAATGTAGATCGTTTGTTGGTAATGGATATTTACAGTTATCTAACGCTTTTGGAATTGAATCGGGAAAAGATTTTTCTTGTTGTTATTGGATAAAAGAAATAAGTAATAATATATTATCTAAATTTAGAGTTGTATATCAATGTGGCAATTTAATTATTGGACATTATGGTAACAAATTTGATATTTATAGTATTACTGGTAATACACTTGATCTTACTTATGTTTGTGACACGACAGAATGGGTTCATTGCTGTATGACATATCAAAGCTCAAACAATACTGTAACAATATATATAAATGGAGTTAAATGCTCGACATCACAACCTAAAAATTTAACTGGTTTATCAGGCACAACAGCTCTTATTGGTAAAAGAAGTTCTGAAACTTATCTATTTGAGGGGTATTTAAATGATTTCAGAATTTACAATACATGTCTTTCCCCACGTCAAGTCAAGGAAATATCAGAAGGATTAGTCTGCCACTACCCTCTCGGAGAAGTTGATGGAAAAATTGGTGGTAGGAATCTGATCAAAAACGGCAAAGGAAACGTGAAAGCAGGTTTTTTCAAAAATTTTCCAACTGTAACAGACGAATATGGTGAGTTCACTTTAAAATCAAAAAAAACATATAAAGGTATTATACTTGACGGATTTGTATATGAATGCAGAGATTACCCAGTTGGTGAAAAATATACATGGTCGTATGACATAATGTACACTGCTTGGAATTTTCCTACAGGTTCTAATAGGGGGGAACTCTGGATGGGACAAAGATATGTTAATGCCCCAAGTGGAGAAACCGCCACTGGTGCTTGGAGAGGGGTAACTCAACATAATTTACCCGTAGTAGGGCAAAACGGATGCGAATTAAATAAATGGTATCATGTAAAGCAAACCGTTACTATTCCTCAACAAGCATCTTCAAATGTTGGACAACAGGGTATTATATCTTTTTATAATTCAAACGCAAATGTTGAGGCGAGTTTTACAGCACGGCTTAAGAATGTAAAACTCGAAAAATCTTCTACTGCTACGCCTTGGACACCAGCTCCTGAAGACGATGCTTCTTTTTATGATAATGTAATCTACGATACAAGTGGTTATTGTAATAATGGTAGTGTAACAGATTCTACATGTCCTACTTGGTCAAGTGATACACCTAGATACAAAGGAAGTTATGCGTTTAATGGAAATAAGCAATATGTAAATTGTGGTACATCAACTATGATTGAAGGTCAAGAAGAAATTACAATAAACTGTTGGGCGTATATGGACGATTGGACTAAATTTAATGCTAGGTTGTTTAGCTGTACTGAAGGTGGGGGATATAATACAGAGGGAGTCAACAATTCAATTAAATTTGCACTAAACATTTATATTACATCAGATAAATCAAAGTATGATTATACTAGTACAATAGGTGGTTATTCTGGCATTAAATTATTAGATATGGCATCAGGCTGGCACATGATTACATGTGTATATAAGGCTTCTGTCGGAGATGCTATTTATCTTGATGGAAAGTTATATGAAAAGAAAACCTATACAAGCTATGGAATACATTTTAATAAATATAGCTATTTATTCTTAGGTGGTGAAAGTTCTGGTGTCAATTGTATTACACCATATTTTAATGGCAAGCTTTCAGATTTTCGCATCTATGTTACTGCCCTCTCCGATTCTGATATTCTTGAATTATATCAATCCTCTGCTTCAGTGGATAATAATGGAAACTTAATGTTGGCTGGTGAGGTAATTGAAGAATGAGTAATATAACTAAGCAAGGAAACCTAATTACTACTGAAATATATGAAACAGATGCGGTTGTTGAAGATGAGAATTTATTAAAATACGCAATCAATGATAACATCAAAATCAGAATTGCGAATGATTTTGTCGTTTGTAATGAAATATGGGAAATTTAAAATTAAGTAATTAACACACATAGAGTCTACTTCGGTAGGCTCTTTTATTATGTAGAAAGGAGTGTTAAATGCGAAGTTACGTTCTAGTAAACAATAAAGAAACTTATACTCTTGTGAAGTTTTCCGCACAGGATTTTGCGAATGATCCTGTGCTCTATTTGCAGACAGATTACTTACATGGAGTTAAGGAAAATTTCAAGAAAATAACAGCCATTCAGGTATTTCAGAATGATATATCTGTTGGCTTATACGAAATATATGATACATACTCTGATATTACAGACTGTGGGGCACAGTATAATGAAGATGTGAACCAGTTTGTAGATTGCTTGGCAGTAAGGCTTACAAAGAGTAATCTTGCTGAACAAGTTCAGAGTTTACAGGATATTGTTAATCCTGTTATAGATTTTAATACAATGTCTGACGAGGAGATCAAGACATATAAGAAAGGCATTCTTAATAATACCTGTACGGCAGAAATATCAAAGGGTGTACAAATAGAAACAGATAAGGGCACAGAGACATTCAGTCTTGAACAACATGATCAGAATAATATCTCTTCTCTCTGTTTGACTGCAATGCAGAATCCAGCAGTTGCATATCTTCCATATCACTCAAATGGTAACGAATGTCGTATGTTTCCTGCTAAAGTAATTATATCACTCTATCTTCAGATGCAGTTAAAGATTACTCAGGAAACTACTAAATGCAATTTACTTCGTGTACAGTTAGACGGAGAGACAGATAGAGATACCATTATGTCTTATACATATGACACACCTCTTAATGAATCATATCAGGCGCAGTATAACGAGATTATAGCTAATACTCTTGAGATTATACAGGGGCTTATTGCTGGATTTATGGGTGGTTCAGGAACTACAGATGGATCAGATAATACACCTGATACAGACACATCTACATCAGAAAGTGGTGATTCAGATGGCGAAAATACAGAAACTACTACAGAAGATACTACAGCTAACTAGCATTGGCATAGTATCTGGTTTTATATATTGCGGATTAGAGATTTTATGGCGAGGTTGGACACATTGGACGATGTTCATGCTCGCTTTTATTGTGGGAATTATCATTTCACAGTATAACAATATGTTCACATATGATATGGATTTAGCATGGCAAGTGCTGTTTGGTGGTTTGACTTCTATCATGTTGGAATATTTATTTGGTATTACATTCAATCAAGATTTTACCATATGGGACTATAGAGGACTTTGGGGAACATTTGCACATAATCAACTTAATATCCTCTTTTGTTGTGCTTGGTTTGTGATTGTATGTATATCAATTTTTATATTGGACTGGTTTGAGTATAAGGTGCTTCATGATGAAAATAAACCTTATTATGTTGTGTTTGGACATATATTCAGACCGTATGGAGAATAAGTTAATGGGCTGTTATATGCCCTAATTTTAGTTGAGAAAAAGGAGAAAATATTATGTCATTTAATAAGAAGATTACAACAAAGGAATTTTACAATATTGAACTCATCAACGTAGCTGAGTGGTATTCACAGAGTAGACAGACTGATAGAAACAAGTTCAACTCTCTTCCATTTCAGGTACAGCTTGCTCTCAGAACAAATATTAAGGAAATCGGTAAGACTTATGAGAGTTTTATGGAGATGAAGAGAGATCTCTTGCAGTCACTTGGCGACAAGTATGTTGCTGATGGTAAAACTGAGGAAGTTGAAGAGAACGGTCAGAAGAACGTAAATGTCAAGGAAGAGTTCAGAGAGGAATATCAGAATGAGTTAGCTGAGTGCGATAAGAAGCTTCAGGAAGTTCTTAGAGATAAGACACAGGTAACTATTACTACATTTGATATGGATTCAATGTACGAGACTCTGCCTGATGACTGTGGACTCAATATGGATGATATAGAAATGCTGTCATTTATGGATAAGGTAGATGATGAGGAAGATGAAAATACAACGGAGGGCGAGTAATATCGCTCTCTCAGAAAGGAGTGATTTTACTTGGCTCAGTTAGGAAATTTGCTTGTCACAGGATCTAGTAGATTGCTTGGCAAGCTTTTTTGTAATGATATAAGTGTGGGCAATGAATTAACTGTTAAGACATTGAATACTACTGATTTTACTGCAAACAGTATAATTACAAGTGGATTAACTGTTAATGGTAATACTACCACTACTGGCACATTGAATGTAGGTAATTCACAAGCGAATGGTAAGATATCTATTAATGGTAAGGTGGTTATTAGAGATTATGCTAACAATGGTTGGCTTGGTATAAACGATACTTTAGCATGGACTAATGGTGTGTATTTTGGGAAAACCACAGTGCGAACAGATGGGATATTTCAGGTAGGAGACGCTGGTAACAAGGTGCTATTTAATCAATCTTCTGCCAAGTTTACCGTTCCAGTCACAATCAATAACTCTCTTGCTGCTAATAATATCACAGCAACCAATGTAACAGTTAATGGAAAACTCGTAGCTTATCAGCAGGAAATCAGAACTATTCAAGACTTGGGTGGTGAATTTTGTGTATCACCAACTATATATATACAGAAAGCCTCAAAAACTGTTGTAAATGTAAAAAAGATAGATAGTACGACCATTAGTATATCAATTAAAGATGAGAAAGCAATTACATCGAATACGATACAAGGTGTTAAGTGGGCAAAAGGTTCAAAAATAAAGATTCAGAGCAAGATTGATGGTATTGTTATAAAAGGTGATGGTACTATGACTAACACATTAAATACCGACCAATACACAATGGCTAATGTTGTTCAACGTTTTGTAATAAGTGGATTCTTCAATCGCCAATCATTTTTCTACAGAAAAAAACAATGCTTCATTTGACGAGATTAATATCATGCTCTATCAGAGATACGGTAAAAAGATTGGCTCGACTACTGAGAACGTATATTCCCCTGTAGGTATTAGGATGTCGGCTACAGGCAGTACAAATGCTGCACCATACCTTGATATTTGGGGTAGTAAATCAAGTTCTGATCCTGATACAGTATATACTGTCCCAAGTGTGAGACTTGGTTATCTTGATGGATTAAAATGTGGTACTTATGATTGCTTTGGTTATGGTTTGTATGCGGATAATGTATATCTGAATGGTATTATTATAAGCAACTCAGGACAACTTGGTGGATTCAAAATTGGAACAAATGATCTTAGTAATGGAACTTGGGGTACAGATAAATCAGTATTAATGTCAACAGGAACTACAGAAAATAAAGCAGTTGGTGGCTCATCCGCTATTTCTGGTTGGTGTTTCACCGCTGGTTCTAAATTTGGCGTTACTACAAGTGGCGATTTATATGCGAGCAATGCAAATATAAGCGGTATTGTGACATCTGAAAACGGTAAAATTGGTGGATTTACTATATCTCAATATAATATTAAAGGTACTAATGTTGGACTTGGATGCGCTAGTGGACATGATTATGCTTTTTGGGCAGGAAATAGTACGGGATCATCTGCTCCATTTCGAGTCGATCATGATGGCACATTGACAGCTACTAATGCAAGTATTACTGGCACAATAACGTCAGATAACATCACTGCCACAGGTGGCACTATTGGTGGATGGGTTATTACTTCTGATGATATTCAAGGTAGTAATACATATGATGGAACATTATATACAATAGGTTTGAAAAATGTTACTACTGGAGGATCTTCTAGTTTTACAATAAGTGATCAAGATTTTATATATTCAGATTTGACATCAAATAGCGAAACAGTTAGAACCATAGCAATAAAACCAGTAGGACAAATACATCTTCAAGGTATATCTACTTCTGGTATGCCAGGATATACAATATTAGATAATAACGGGATTCAAGTATCCAGTTTAGATCAAAAACTAATCTTGTTCAAATCTCACTTAATTTCTAATAATCCAACAAGTTCGACCAATAGTTTTTATATTTATAGTCAAAATATATTAAGTCATCATATACAACTTGCGGATGAAGAATATACAAATTTGATCAATACTTCATATGGTATATATTGTTCAAAGGATGCATTCTTCGGTGGAAGTACAGAATTTGGTAATTGGAAAATTTCAAATACAAGAATAGCTAGTTCCAATACTATTAGTATGGGCGCAAAAGAAGCTGGAATTATGATTGTTAATGAAAAAGATAAACCTTATGTCTTAGTTCAAAATTCAAGTGGAGATTCTTTGTTTTCAATTGAAAAAAATGGTTCTATTACCCATAATGGTAATACAATTGGGCAAACATATGTTAATTCTTTTACTGATAATAAAGCAATATCTAATGCTGTATGGGCTAACACGGGAGCAAATATTACTTTACCAGCAGGTACTTATGTGATTATGGGTAGCGTACATTTTGCCAATGCAAAAGGAGGTAGACGTGCTATAAGATTTGCATCTGGTTCAACAGGTTTGGCTTATTCAGAACAAATTGTTCCCGTTGATAGTAATGCAACTATTAATTCTGCACTTCAATGTCAATGGATTATTTCGCCAACTTCTCAGACAACATATAATTTACAGGCTTTTCAGGCATCGGGTGGAAGAATAAATATGACATCAAGTTATATTAAAGCAGTGAGAATTGCATAGGAGGTGAATTATGAATATATTAGATTTTACATTTAATGGAAAGAAATTATCTGATTTTGAATGTATCTGTTGTAATTTTGACAGTTCATCGGGAACAGTTGAAGTATCATCTGGTGCAGACGTAACTCTTAACCAAGAAAAATCATCGGGATCGAATCAATTCAATTTATATTCTACTTCTTATGATGAACCATTTACTCTTCCACTTTCGATATGTTTAAATCCTTGTGCTAACTATGAGAACATGGATATATCAGTTGAGCAAGCAAGAAAAATACAGAAGTGGTTAAGTTTGAGAAATAAGAAGTTCAAGCTTGATGTTATAGGTTTTGAGGATATATATTGGATAGGAACATTTACATGCAAACAAGTAATGCTTAATAGCTCGATAATTGGCTTTAATTTAACATTTACAGCAAATACACCTTATGCCTTACAGGAAGATAAATCGTTCAATATAGAGCTATCAGACACCCTTGAAAGTGATATTGTATTCACTTCAGATATATGTGGATATATTGATGCAGACTATGTTATTACAGTCAAGGAAGCTGGTAATTTGAAATTTGATACATATTACTATAATCCTAATACTGAGTCGTATACTCTTGATAGGGAATTCACAGTGCAAAATTGCATTGCTGATGAAAAAATATATGTCAAGGGTGATACTCAGCTTGTAACCAGTAGCAGGACTGTTCATGAGTTAGGCAAGGATTGTAATTTTATTTTGCCGAGAATAGTTAATACTTATCAGAGCGATGATGAAGAAGTTAGAAATAAGATCAAGAGTAATTTGAAATGTAACGTTCAGATTACATACAATCCAACAGCTATGATTGGATATGGATATAAGAGTTAAATTATAGTTAGACAAAATTTATGGGAGTACAGATTAATTTCTGTGCTCCCATTTTTTACGATTTTAATTAAATGCAGGAAATGGGATTCGAACCCACACGTAGTCGCCTACGGCAGATTTTGAGTCTGCTACGTCTACCAGTTCCGTCATTCCTGCTTATTGATTACCTTTTTGATTACTTTTAAAAATCAGATGTGCAAAGCTCCTTTCTATAAGGGTTTGCGAGTATCGTTGTTGGACTTGAACCCGCACGATGTTGCCACCAACAGATTTTGAGTCTGCCTCGTCTGCCAATTCCGACAAGCCGGCGCTTGCGACATTTGTTATATTAACACATGCCCCATTTAGTGTCAACTACTTATCATCCCCTGTTATCCTTCGCGCAACCACGACAAATCTGCCATCCTCAGTGTGTGAAGCGCATGTTGAAAGTGTGATGAGTTCATCACCGTACTCAGCCGTAACACCGCTGTCATATGATGTGTTTGACTTGACAAAATCAATATATTCATCAAATTCCGCCTTATCCGCAGCGTTAAAGAACTCATAATAATGATAGTGCTCCGTGTCATCGTCAGGATATATCTCCGATCGGAATGCACCGATGACCTCGTATGTTCCGGTCTCATACAACGTGTCAAACTTGATATTCTTATGCTTCTTATAAAAGCTCTCGTCCTCATACTGAAGCAGCTCTCTGAACATTATTCCCGACTTCATGTTATGTCCGTATATGAGAACATTGTCCGTTCTGTCATCAAACGGTCTGCAGTTCATATCTATGAACGGTGTACCCGGATCACTCCAGTTCTTATCGAAGTCCAGATGCAGATAATAATCGTTGTCATCGGGAGTGTACATGACCGGATAATCTATGGTCGTGCCATCGATCGTGAGCCATCCTGCAATATCACTGTTCTTCTCGTATAACTTCTCGAATTTCTTGAGTATCTTCTTCTCGCCATTGTCCTTACTTTTATCCGAGACCTCCACCGTAACCTTTTCGGTATCATCCCCATCGGTATCGAGCATTCCTTTAAGATCATTGAAGTTATTCTGCGCATTCTTCGCAATATAATAATACCTTCCAAGATACGCACCGCTCCCAACTGCTATAAGTAAAAAAACGACCAACAGTATGTCCAGAACTATATCCTTTGCTGTTCTCTTTTTCTTTTGTTTTGATCTGTCTGCATTCTTTCTGTTCATGTCTTACCCTCAAAAGAAAACTAAAAAGGCTTCTGTACCTGCATACAGAAGTCCTTTTGTTGATTAATAATACTTCTTGTTTCCCCACAGATTCTTTTTCTTAAGATCAACATACTCTGAATATGCCTGTTCAAGTATCTGCTTCTCGTTAGGAAATTTCAGAAGGTGGTAGGCTTCATGGTATTTGTAGTAACCGGAATCCACGAAATACTCTTCTCTCTGTGGCTTGCTGTAATAGCTGTCAGACATCATGAGATACCAATGAACATCCTTATTTACCACATCAAATGCCGTGTTAAAAGTGTAATTGCTCTTTCCCACGTATTTGATTATAGATGCGCTTACACCTGTCTCCTCTTTCACTTCTCGCAAGGCGGTCTCATCGTGCTCCTCGCCCTTTTCAACAGTTCCCTTGGGGAGAACCCATCCTTCGTATTTGTTCTTGTAGTTCTTATACAACAACAATACTTTTCCTCTGAAGATTACCACCCCTCCACAGCTTGTTGCTTCTATCACTGCAATTCCTCCTGTTTCTTCCGGGTGTGTAATTAAAACTTGAAGTCAGTATATCATATGTCAAATTATTTTTAAAGTAAATATGATCACGTATTAATGGCATACGCATCATTTTGTGCAATTATTTCACATAATTATAGTATGCGTCAAAGAGCTGTCTGGCAATATACTTTGCTGAAGCTCCAGTTGAGCTTGCATTCTCAACTATGACACATACGACAATATCCGGATCATCAACATTTGAGAATCCAACAAACCACGAATGTGAATCCATGTTGTCGTTGAACTCCGCAGTACCTGTCTTTCCGGCTATGGTATATGAGCAATCTGCAAATGCATCCGATGCCGTACCATATGATGTTACGCCAAGCATCAGATCCTTCAGAAGTCTTGCGTCAGATGCAGAAATGATCTTACCGTAGGTGTTCGGCTTGAATGTCTTTACAAGATTGCCATCGCATGTCTCTATCCTGTCGATGAGATATGGGGACATCATGACTCCTCCGTTTGCTATGGTGCTCATGATCATGGCACTGTGCAGAGGTGTTATAAGTGTGTCGCCCTGTCCTATGGCTGTATGCGGTA
>ENA-OOQN01000119-OOQN01000119.1-human-gut-metagenome-genome-assembly--contig:-NODE-119-length-26140-cov-2.501553_pt1 | contig 26140 bp, 26 predicted proteins | sample MGYA00241092_ERZ501169 | MGnify/ENA primary metagenome ERZ501169 (study PRJEB25962, sample SAMEA2042489) | human gut metagenome | biome: human gut; feature: human-associated habitat; material: faeces... | reverse complement strand
TGAGTGCAGCCGCGACAAAAGGGGGAAGACAACAGTACTGTTTAACATGTTGTTTGTCCTCAAAAAATATAAATTCTTAATTAAGCAGCTTGTGAAGAGAGATTTTAAAGTGCGTTATAAACGTTCGGTACTTGGCGTGTTTTGGAGCTTCCTGAATCCGCTTCTTATGATGATCGTACAGTATGTGGTATTTTCACAGCTGTTTAAATCAGATATTGAAAATTATCCGGTATATCTGTTGAGTGGTACGGTTATTTTTAACTTTTTTAATGAAGGTGTAGGACAGTCTTTGACATCTATTGTGGGGAATGCGCCGTTGATCACAAAGGTATATTTGCCGAAATATATATATCCGGTAACAAGAGTTTTTTCTTCGGGAATCAACTTACTGATGTCATTGATTCCGCTGATCATTGCAGCGCTTATTACAGGTGAAAAGATCACATGGGCTTTTTTAATGCTTCCATATATTTTGATTTGCGTCATGATTTTTACCATGGGATTCGGTATGATTCTGGCAGCTGCCATGACGTTTTTCCGGGATATGCAATTCTTATGGGGAGTGCTTAGCATGCTCTGGATGTATCTGACACCACTGTTTTATCCGATTTCGATTGTTCCGAAGCAGGTACAGGGACTGGTACTCAATAATCCGATGTACTATTTTGTCAATGCTTTTCGAACCATCATTCTGGAAGGGATTACACCTCGACCGGTTGTGTTCTGTCAGTGTACAGTGGTCGCACTCGTTATGCTGGGAATCGGAAGCTTGATCTTTAAGAAAACACAGGATAAATTTATCTTTTATATTTAGGAGGAATTGCAGAAAATGCCGATCGTTTCTGTGAAAAATATATCACTGAAATTTAAAATGGAACAGAACCGTGCAAATTCATTAAAAGAATTTTGTGTACGCTGGCTGAAACGGGATTTGAAGTCAGAGGATTTCTGGGCATTAACAGATGTTTCTTTTGATGTCGAAAAGGGTGATGTCATTGGAATTATCGGACATAACGGAGCCGGAAAAAGTACATTATTAAAAGTGATTTCCGGAATTATGAAACCGACAAAAGGAACGATCGAAGCGTATGGAAACATTGTGCCGATGCTGGAACTGGGATCGGGATTTGATATGGAATTATCCGGCAGAGAAAATATATATCTGAATGGTGCAATTCTCGGGTATTCAGAAGAATTCCTGAATGAAAAATATGATGAAATCGTTACATTTTCCGAACTTGGAAATTTTATAGAGGCACCACTCCGGACGTATTCCTCAGGAATGCTTGCAAGGCTGGCATTTTCCGTTGCATGTATTGTGGAGCCGGAAATCTTGATTGTTGATGAAATCCTGTCTGTCGGGGATGCTGATTTCCAGGAGAAGAGCCGTGCGAGAATGATGGAACTTATGACAGGTGGAACAACGGTATTTTTTGTGTCGCATAGTTTGGAACAGATTCGGGAAATGTGCAATAAGGTTGTCTGGCTGGAGCATGGGAAAATACAGGCAGTCGGAAAAACTGAGGAGATATGTAATATGTACGAAGGGGCAAAGCATGAGTGATATAAAAATCCTTGTTGCAACGCATAAAGAATTTTACCGACCGGAAAATCCACTGATTTTTCAGGTACAGGTAGGAAGTGCATTGGCAGATCATCATATAGAAGGAATTCTTCATGATGATGAGGGCGAGAACATTTCAAAAAAAAATAGATCCTACTGTGAACTTACGGCACAGTATTGGGCGTGGAAAAATCTGCAGGCAGACTATTATGGCTTTTTTCATTATCGCAGATATATGAGTTTCAAACAAAATTTCCCCGTGATAAATGGCAAAATACAACTGAAGCGATGGACACCGTATTTGGAAGCGGATTCGCTGGAGAAAGATCTATCTCCTTACGATTTGGATGAGATGCACATGCGGCATGTGATTGAACAATATGATGTGATCACGGTGCTGAGTGAGTATATGGATGTGACAGCATATGAACAGTTTGGACAGTTTCACCGTATCGGAGATCTGGACCGTGCAATTGCAATCTTAAAAGACATGCATCCGGAACAGGCAGCGGCATGTGATGCATATATGCAATCGAAATATATTTATTTTTGCAATATGTATATTATGAAAAAGGAATACTTTCATGCATATATGAACTGGCTGTTTCCTGTTTTGGAGAAGTTTGAGAGTCAGACAGATTTTTCCGGATATAGTGATAAAGAAAAGCGCGTGACGGGGTATATTGCGGAGCGTTTGTTTGGGGTGTACTATACCTGGTTAAAACAGCAGGGATCGGCAAAGTGTGCGGAGGTTCCATATGTGATTTTCCACCAGAATGTCCGTGAGTTTCAATTTGGCAAAAAAGGACCAAGAATTAAGGTGGATATGAGGAAGGTCAATCAGCTGATACCGGCGGGGACTATGAGAAGACGTTTGGTACGCAGACTTCTGAGAAAGGAATTATAGAAATGGAAATTCAATTACAAACAATTCTACAGCCTGATCCGGAAATTTGTGTTGAAGAAGCCCTGTATTTTCATAGAAAGGGAGAAGAGATATGTTTTGATGGATATTTCAATCTTTTTTATATCGAGAAATGGAAGCGATATACAAGATTGGAAAAATTGCAGTTGTCTATCAAAACTGTGGGATATCAAATGCTTCGACTTTATCATAATCGAGAATGTGTTGATGAAATCAAGCTGGAAGAAGCAATACATGCGTATATTGTAGAATTTCCATGGGAGAAATACACAGATGGTGTTTTCTGGTTTTCTCTTGTGCCGGATGAGAACTGTAAGATGCAGCAGATATCAGGATATTATATGGGGGTATGTGAGAAGGCTGCACATGTGGCAATCGGGATTGATATCTGTACATATCGCAGAGAAGAATATGTCCTGCGCAACTTAAAGGTACTTTGTGAGCGTGTATTGCAAAATGAAGAACTGCAGGTTTCGAAAGCCTTGTGGGGATACATCATTGATAATGGAAAAACATTAGACGCATATGAACCATTGCAGCAGTATTTAAAGGCGTGGCAGGAGAGAATTTCTGTTATACCGAATAAAAATGCCGGTGGAGCAGGCGGATTTACCAGAGGTATGCTGGAAGTTCTGGAAGATAAAGAAGAAAGACAGTTAACGCACGTCGTACTTATGGATGATGATGCGGTGTTAGAGCCGGATTTGTTTGTACGGATGTATGGTTTTCTGTGTGTGGTGAAGCCAGAGTGGAAGGATATTATTCTGGGTGGAACAATGCTTCGGGAGGATAAACCGTATTTATTATATGCTTGCGGAGAAAATTGGGAGAAAGGACTGGTTATAAGTAAAAATAGAAATCTTGATTTGAGAAAATATGAAAATTCGTGTTGTGATAATCTGACTACAATAAAAAATGAAAAAGAGCAATATTCCGGTTGGTGGTGTTGTTGTTTTTCATTAAATGTTGTGACGGAAAAAAATTTGCCAATGCCAATATTTATACATCATGATGATATTGAGTTTGGCCTTCGAAATCGAAAAAATGGAATTGTATTTTTAAATGGAGTTTGTATATGGCATAGGTGCTTTGAACAAATTCCAAGTGGTTCTAATTTATATTATGATATTCGAAATGATTTAATCGATATTACAAGACAATATAGCGAAAAACGGGCTTCACATTATATATGGAGCTTTTATTGGAAACATCTGGCAATTAGAGTGATTCGAAATAAAACAGAAGACATTATTTGGGCTATTCAAGGAGCTCATGATTATCTGAAAGGACCAGAATGGTTGTGGCGACAGGATGCAGAACAATTGAATCAAAAGATTCGGAATATCAAAGAGACTAATTTTGTAATATGTTTAGAAGAAAGCGTTAAAGTTTGTGTGGAATTGCTGGTTAAAAGAAAAAGAGTGATTCGTGAATATAAGAAGAATATGGATTTATATACAGATAAAAATGCTTGGATAAAATATTTGAAAAGATAAGTTTATAGAAGGGAATAAGAGAATATGGAATATAGATTGCAGAATATTATATTTCCAAATACGGAAGAATTGGAATTGCATTATGGTTTATTTTATAGAGGAAATCGATGTGAATTGGAAAGAGAAAAACAAGCATTACATCTAGCGAATCACTTGATTGTTGATTTTGCCACGTATCTGAATGGATGTTCTTACGAAAAATGGAAAAAGTATACAGGGGCAATGGGCGCTAGATTACATTTGAAAATTGAGGGCAGATTTTCCATTACTCTTGTTGGATATCATCTTGATGTTGTGAGTCCTATTCGAAAAGAATTTGGAACTCATCATTATGATAAAAAAGAAAAAGAAGAAATTGTGTTAGAGTTTCCAAATAATGATGAAACAATAATAGGATTTGAAATTTCAGCAGAAGAAAATGTAATTGTACATGGTGGATACTATGAAGGAGTTTATGCAGATAAGAAACGATTAAATCCGATTGAATTGTGTGTTGCCACAACTACTTGCAGAAAAGAGGAGTTTATCAAAAAAAATGTAGCTTTGATAAAAAAGGATATTTTGCAAAGCGAAGATGATATGAAGAATCATTTTTATTTGCATGTAGTGGATAATGGAAGAACTCTTGTGCCAGAAGAAATGGAAGATTGGCATATTAATGTGCATCCGAATAAAAATACTGGTGGTTCCGGTGGTTATTCCAGAGGTATGATTGAGTCATTAGAACAGACACCGCGTGCCACTAATGTACTACTGATGGATGATGATGTAATTGTTTTGCCAGAAGCATTGAAACGTACGTACCGGTTACTGACACTATTAGATGAGAAATATAAAGGATCATTGATCAGTGGCGCAATGCTTTTTTATGAAGAAATGAATATCCAGCATGAGGATATTGGAACTTTACGTAAAACATGTAATTATCAATCATTAAAAGGCAGGTTATATCAACACAATTTGAAAGATAATCTTTTAAACGAACAGACAGAATTTTATGGAAGTAGTAGACAGTATGCTGGATGGTGGTATTGTTGTATTCCAAGTAGTGTTATTGATAAATATGGATTATCACTTCCAATCTTTATTCGAGGAGATGATATTGAATATTCCTTACGTTGCAAAGCAAATGATATAATCACTATGAATGGAATTTGTGTATGGCATATGGGATTTATTAATAAATATAATTTGGCTTTTGATCGGTATATGAGGTGCAGAAATCTTTTAGTTGCGCAAGCGGTTGGGTCAATTAGTCCGGAAGTGAAAGTATTACATATGGTGAAAAATGCATTTATAACAGAGCTTGTTCGTTTTAATTATAATGGGGCAAGATTGGTATTACGTGCAGTGCAAGATTATTTGAAAGGACCGGAGTTTTTTGAGGAAGAGAGATGTGAAGAAATACTTAAAGAGGTAATGGAGATGAATGAAAAAGCAGTTCCATTATCTGAAATTAGTGATGTAGATGAATGGGATCTGAATGGCATTTGGTATGAACAAAAAAGAGGGTTTGTTAAAAAATGGTGGTATCGTATTACATTTAATGGACAACGTTTGTGGAATGTAAAATGGTGTAGCAATGAAGTGCCTCAAGTATTAGCAGGAGAAGAATATCAACCTAATAAGTATGCAAACAAAAAAAGAATGTTGGTTGTTAATCCTGAATTGAAATTGGCAAATTATAGGGAAATAGATAAAAAGCAATATCTTGAGATAAAAAGAGAATGGGAGAAGGCTTTCCATACATTAAAAAAAGAATGGGAGAAACTTAAGAAAGAATATAGTAATAAAAGAGATTATTTGACGTCGGTTGATTTTTGGAAAAAATATTTGGAAATGGAGTAGAAATGAGTGATTTTATAAAGGGTAAGATATGTGTTAAATTTAAAACGGTAACAGCAATGGCATATGCGATTTTGCTTATTCCAATTTTGATTTTCTTTTGGGGATGGTTGAAATGGTATTTTGCATTAATTTTCTCAGCTATATTATTGCTTGGAATGTTAAAGGTATATAAAAGTGAGTATATAGAAAGAAAAGAAATCCTGGAAATTCCAATAGGAGCATTTCTATTGGCAGGATTATTATTTGCGTTTTGGGTATTGATTGCAGGAACTTGCGGGGTTTCTGTTTCGAATTATGATACACCATGGAGGCGGGCGATTTTGAGGGATCTTGTGGATTTTAAATGGCCTGTACGCTATGAAGCGACATCCACAAATCTGGTATATTATCATGTGTTTTGGATGATTCCAGCATTGGTTGGAAAAATATTTGGCTGGCATGCGGCACTGATTACACAGGCAGTGTGGTTATGGCTGATAATTATGATCTCCTTTTTATTAATTTCTTTTTTGCTTAAAACTGATGATAAAAATGTAATTATTTTAATTGCAGTTATGATTGTTGGTTGGTCGGGAATGAATGCATTAGGTTGGATTATAATGCAGGAATTAGGAATGAGTCCGGGAAATTTCGGATTACAATTAAACGAAAATTATTGTGGTGCATTATTTAATGGAGAAAGCTTTAATTTTCATTATCGTTCGAATGAAGATTTTATATGTGAAAATTATAATCAGTTGTTAATATGGATTGCGGTGCCATTAATGCTTGAAAACAGAAAGATTAAAAATTATGCATTTATAGGTATTTTGTTATTACCGTATTCGCCATGGGGCGTTCTTGGAATTGCAATTATGATGGTTATAGATGCACTTCACCAGGCAATTGGATATATAAAAGAAAAACAGTTAAAACAGTTATTTTGGGATATTTTTTCTATTCCCAATATTTGTATTTTAGCATCTGTTGGCATAGTTTTTGGACTTTATTTTTCTGGAACATCAAGATTAAGTGACGGAGGAGCTAGTTTCGGAATTTTGACACTTAGCAAGTTTGATGCGCCTAGAATTGTTGGGTTGATTATTTTTTGGCTATGTGAATTTGGCATTTATTATTTGTTTTTGTGGAAAGAGAATAAAAAAGATCATTTGTTTCGATGGTGCTTGCCTATGCTTATGTTAATTCCTATTTGTTGGGCGGGAAGTATTGGGGGAAGAGATTTTTGTATGAATGTATCTTTACCAATATTGTATATGGTAATGATATATATGGTGAAATATATAAAAGATTATGTATTAAATAAAAAAATTACATTAAAAAATTTTATGTTAATGCTTTGTCTTTTTATAGCAGCTACAACGCCAATATTTGATTGGAGTAACAAAATACAAACAATGAGGGAACACGAATCAATTGCTGTGACAGATGATAGTGTTTATACATTATCGGATAAAAGTATTGAGGGATACGAAAATTTCCTTATAGATGATTTTGGAAAATTTAAATTTATTGCAAAAAGATAAAAGGAAGTGTTAAAAATGAAAGTGGTTATTTTAGCAGGTGGTTTCGGAACAAGAATTTCCGAAGAGTCTCAATTTAAGCCGAAACCTATGATTGAAATAGGTGGAAAACCAATTCTTTGGCATATTATGAAGGAATATTCTTATTATGGCTATAATGATTTTATTATATGCGCTGGTTACAAACAGTATGTTATCAAAGAGTGGTTTGCAAATTATTTCCTACATAATAGTGATGTGACATTTGATTATAGTAAAGGGAAAAATGAAATGGTGATTCATGAGTCACATACCGATCCATGGAAAGTTACAGTTGTTGATACAGGATTAAATACTATGACAGGTGGACGAATTAAGAGAATACAGAAATATGTAGGAAATGAGCCATTTATGATGACGTATGGTGATGGAGTATGTGATGTAGACATAAGCAAGCTTGTAAATTTTCATAAAGAGCATGGAAAAATAGCTACGCTTACGGCAGTTATGTTAGAGCAGCAAAAGGGGATACTTGATATTGGTGGGGATAATGCGGTTAAATCATTTAGAGAAAAGAATCTTTCAGATGGAGCACCAATCAATGCAGGGTACATGGTTTTAGAACCTCAGGTATTTGACTTAATAGAAGGAGATCAGACAGTATTTGAAAAAGAACCTTTGGAAAAGCTGGCGGCATCAGGAGAATTGATGTCATATATGCATAGAGGCTTTTGGCAGTGTATGGATAATAAGAGAGAAATGGACATGCTTGAAAAATTACTGAAGACAAATAATGCACCATGGAAGAAATGGGAGGATTAGTTTATATGCAAAAGAAAAAGGTGAGTATTGTTATTCCGTCATATAATGAGGAAGAAAATATTCGACCAATTACAGAAGCTGTTATCAAAGAAATGAAAATAAATCTTTCAGAATATAATTATGAAATAATAATTATTGATAATAATTCCCAAGACAATACTAGAACAATAATTCGAGAATTATGTAAAGAAAACAAACATGTTAAAGCTATTTTTAATGAAAAAAATTTTGGACCAGATAGTTCACCATATTATGGGCTGCTTCAGGCATCTGGGGATTGCGCGATTTTATTTTGTGCAGATTTTCAGGATCCATTGGAGATGATACATAAACTTGTAAGGGAATGGGAAAAAGGGTTTACGGTAGTAACGGCGATAAAAACAGAAAGTAAGGAAAATAAGATTATAAGATTTTTTAGGACAGTTTATTATCGATTGATGAAAATGATTTCTAGTACCGAAATTATTGAGCATTTTACTGGATTTGGATGCTATGATCAGAGCTTTTTGCAGATTTTAAGAGATTTGGATGATAGAGTTCCCTTTTTACGGGGTGTTGTATCTGAGTATGCAGGAAATAGAAGTTCAATTGAATATGAACAACAAAAAAGAAGAGCGGGAAAGAGTCATATTCATTTTTTTACCCTTTATGATATGGCAATGAGAAGTTTTACATCGTATACGAAAGTAGGACTTCGAATGGCGAGTTTTCTTGGATATATAGTAGCTTTTTTTAGTTTTGTTATAGCTATTGTTTATTTAGTAAGAAAATTAGTAAATTGGGAAGCATTTAGTTTTGGAATTCCAGTAATTCTTATTGGAATGTTTTTTCTTGGAGCTATTCAATTGATTTTTCTGGGATTTCTTGGAGAATATATTTTAACAATTAATCAAAGAACTATGAGAAGACCATTAGTAGTAGAACATGAGAGAATAAATTTTGATTTGGAGGATGATGAAGTTGAGTAATTGGGAGAATAAGTCAGTTCTTGTAACTGGGGCGACTGGTTTAATTGGAAGTCATTTAGTAAATGAGTTATTAAATAGAAATGCAACAGTAATAGCAATGGGGAGGACAAGAGAAAAATTAGAAAATGTTTTTAAAGATGTAAAAGGTCATAAGAAGCTTAATTTAGTAGTTGGAAATATTTCAGAAGGGGTACCATCTGAGTTGGAATATTTAGATTATATATTTCATGCGGCCAGCCCTATTTCAGGTACTGAAATACAAGAAAAGCCGGTTGATACAATTTGTGCAAATTTAAATGGAACTATAGAATGTCTTGAAAAATTAAAAGATCAGGGAAGTGGAAGATTAGTAGTTTTTTCATCAGCAACAGTTTATGGAAATCAATTAGATCAGGAAATGGAAGTTAGAGAAGAGGATACAGCTAATGCAGATGCACTCCATACAGCGAATACTCCCTATTCTGAGTCGAAAAGAATGATTGAAGTATTAGCAAGGGGATATCATAAGCAATATGGTGTGGATTCCGTTATTGTGAGAATGGGATATGTATATGGTTTTGTAAACCCTAGTCCTAAAACAGCTTTTTATGAATTTATAAATAAAGCGATTTCAGGTGAGAATATTGTTTTAAATAATTCTGGAATGGGTAGGCGTGATAATATTCATGTAAATGATGTTATAAATGGATTGCTTCTTGTGGCAGAAAAAGGAGAAACGATAGAAGCCTATAATATATCTTCGGATGGCGATTTGGGAAATTATAGAGCAATTGATGAAATGGCAAGTATGATTGCAGATGCGACAAATGATATAAATACGAAAAACAACATAAAGGCAGTTGTTAAGCCGATAGAAGGTGATAGAAAACCCGGATTGCGACTAAATAATTCTAAGATGAAAGCTTTGGGGTGGAGAGTGGGTATAAGTTTAGAAGATGGAATAAAAGATGTTGTGAAGAAATATATGGGATGATAAATATGAGTGGCACAATACAGATTCTTGACTGTACATTAAGAGATGGCGGTCAAGGTTTAGAAAATTTAAATGCAAATGGAATAAAAACGGAATATTTTACAGGGGTTGAAAAAATAAAAATTGCTGAATTAGTGAGAAATTCAGGTATTGAGATAATAGAAATAGGGTGTATGTCAAAATCGGCTCATAGCTTAGAAAAATATGCAATTTATAAAGATATTGAGGAATTATCAAAATTTTTACCGGAAAAGCCGAATTCGAATCAGATATTTACAGGGTTATATATAGATCCTGATACTCCAGTTAGTGAGATTCCAGATTCTTCACCAGAATTAGTGGATGGATTAAGAGAAATATTGCGTTATTCACAACTTCAGTTGTCACTGGAACATTGTAAAGCTTTATCAAGAAAAGGGTATAAGACATTTATTCAGCCAATGCTTACAATGAGATATACAGATGATGAACTGGAACGTTTAGTATATTGTGCAAATGAAATGAATGCGTATGCGTTATATTTTGTGGATAGTTTTGGATATATGAATGAAAAAGATGTGGAAAGATTGTATAAATTTTATATAGAAAAACTTGATCCTCAAATAAGAATCGGATTTCATGCACATAATAATATGGAAAATGCATTGCCTAATGTACGGTATTTTATTGAAAAATTAAGAGAAAGAAATCGTATTGTTGATTCTTGCGTGATTGGAATGGGACAAGGAGCTGGAAATTTACAGACAGAAATTCTTATTTCGTATATGAACAAGAATTATGGGACAACTTATGATTTTGATTGCATATTAGAAATATGTGATATGCTTGAAAAGTTTAGAGACCATGATATGGAGACGTGGGGGTATTCTCCAGTTAGATTGATCCCGGCAATTCATAATGTTGCTTATAAGTATGCTGTTGCAATGAAACTGAAATATAATATGAATTTGGTACAAATTAATGATATTTTATCTAGTATGCCGAATGAATTAAAACATAGATATACGCAAGAAAATTTAAATAAATTATTAGGAAAGTAGTTTTTTATTTATGAAAATGAGAGAGTCTAATATTGAATTATGCAGAGTAATAAGCATGATTATGATTATATGTCACCATGCCGTGATACACGGGGGGCGTTGAACATGGAACCTTGCATAAATAGATGGATTGCATATTTTTTGTGCCAGGTGGAAAGATTTGTTTTGATACATTCATAGCAATTAGTTGCTGGTTTTTAATTGACCAAGATTTTAAGACCAGTAGATTTTTAAAAATGTGGTTTGAAGTATTATTCTATAGTGTTTTCACAACGGTTATTGCTGCAATGCTAGGTTCATCATTTACAGGAATTGAGTGGTTTAGTTCTTTCTTCCCAATAACTGGTGGGGTACAAAGGTTTGCTCAGACATATCTTGCATTTTATTTGTTGCTTCTATTTTAAGAAAAATTTCAAACAAAATGACAAAAAAACAGAATATATACATTCTGATAGTATTGTCATTATTTATATTCCTATTTAGATTTATGGCAAGTTTGGCGTGGAATGAACAAAGCGTATATTCAAGATTAACATTATTTGTGTTTATATACTTTCTGATGCTTTACATAAAACATAACCCTATAAGATGGCTGGAATCTTCATTATTTATGGGAATAGCATTTGTCGTTGGCTGGTTATTTCTATATTTATATTATTATATGACAGTTCCATATCCTGATTGGACGGGCTGGAAATGGGTTACGATATTTGTCATAGATGAAGGAGGGATTTTATTTTTACTAACAGGACTTTCGTTATTTTTCTTTTTTAAGAGTATCTATATTAAACCAATAAAATGGGTTAATATGCTTGCGAGTGCTACTTTTGCAGTTATTTTAATTCATGATGGACATTTTTTTCGAGGCTGGACATGGACATTATTAAAAACAAGTGAATGGTATTATAGTAAGTATTTTGGAATAAGGATTATAATTTATATGTTGTGCACGTTAATGGATTTACTAAGGAGAAATTTATTTGAAAAGCCATTGTTTAAAATAAAAAGAGTTAATATTTTATGCAATCATGTTGATAAAATTTTTAGTAGTAAAGAGTAGAAGGAGAAAAGCGATATGAAAGTATCAGAATATATTGTGAATAAATTAATTGAATATAAAGTTACTGATGCTTTTGGTATTCCTGGTGGCGTTATTTTAAAGTTATTATATGCGATGGAAAAAAGTAAAGTTATTATGCCACATTTAATGTTACATGAACAATCCGCAGGATTTGCAGCGTGTGGTTATGCACAGTCAAGTGGAAAAATAGGAGTAGCTTATGCAACAAGAGGGCCAGGCATAACAAATATGATCACTTGTATAGCAGAGGCATATCAAGAATCATTACCAGTATTATTTATTACTGCTCATGGAAATCGTATCGAAACAGAAACTCGTTTTGAATCTAATCAGGAGTTAGAAATTGTAAATAACGTTTACAATATAACAAAGTATGCGGTGTCTATTGATGATATAGGGAATATAGGAACAGAGATTAATAAGGCTTGCTACATGGCGTTAGAAGGAAGGAAAGGGCCAGTATTAATTGATATTTTGTCATCGTTGTTTGATATGGATATGGTTGAAAATGAGATATACGGATTACAAGAAATAGGGCGAGAAGATGATAATAGTGCGCATATAATTAAAGAAATTTTAAAGAATGTTCAAAAGGCAAAAAGACCTATTATATTAATTGGTGATGGAATGAGAAATCTCATATCTTTAAAAGAACAGGGAAAGTTAGAGGATAATTTAAAAATTCCAATTGTTTCGAGTAGAGGAGCACAAGATATTTTAGCACAATCAGCATATTATTATGGATATATAGGAAGTCATGGGACAAGATATAGTAATTTTATTTTGGCTAAAGCAGATTTGATCATAGTTTTGGGAAATCGTATGGCATTTCCTTTAAAATCAAAGAGTTATGAACCTATTTTAGACCAAGCAAAAATTATTCGATTAGATATTGATGAGAAAGAATTTTCACGCAATATAAAGAATACTGAAAATTATAAAATTAATTTAAAAGAAATTATTCAATTTATTATACAAAAAAATATTATAATACAAGCTGAGGAAGAATGGATATCGATATGCAGAGAAGTGAAAAAAGAATTACAGGAATATGATAAGCAAATCCCAGTACAAAAATTAGAAGAGTATTTGAAAAAGCAAGTAACTGAAAAAATTTATGTATCTGATATAGGTAATAATGAGTTTTATGTATCAAGAGCATATGAGTCTGTGCATCCAAAAGGAATGTTGCTTTGTTCTAAGGCGTATGGAACGTTGGGGGTAGCAGTAAGTAGATCTATAGGGGCTTATTATGCTATACATAAAAATGTTGTTTGTATTATTGGTGACCAAGGATTTCAATACAATGCTCAAGATCTATATTACATAGCGAAACATCATCTTCCTATAACTGTTATTGTTTTGAATAACAGAAGTTCTGGCATGATTTCTGATCATGAAAAAAGAATATTTGGACAAAAACTTGTGCATGTTGATGAAGAAAATGATTATTATGTACCGAATTTGGAAGGTATAGCAAGAGCATATGGATTTGATTATACAACAGAATGTGATAAGGTTAATGTAAATTTTTTGTATGAAATTGTATATTCTAAAGACATATCTTTAACTCCAAATTTGCCAAAGGGGAATGAATGTCAAAATATGACCCCTTTAATTGAAGTTACAAAATATAATTATATTAATCAGTTATAATAAGGAGAAACTATGGAAAAGGATATGAAAAAGGAACTTATAAAGTTCGCGACAGAGATAAGAAAAAATATTATAATTAGTACATATTATGCGAAAAGCGGTCATCCAGGAGGCAGTTTATCATGTGCTGATTATATTGCTTATTTATACATGCATGAATTAAGAATTGATTTACAAAATGTTCAGGATGAGGAAAGAGATAGATTTGTTTTATCAAAAGGACATGCGGCTCCTGCTTTATATGCAGCATTAGCACAAAAGGGTTTTTTTCCAGTTGAAGATTTAAAAACTTTACGAAAAAAGGGATCGTATCTTCAAGGACATCCAAATATGAATAGTGTGCCAGGATGTGATATGACTTCTGGATCTTTAGGACAAGGAATATCTGCAGCTTGTGGAATGGCAAAAGGGGCTAAGATATTAGATAAAGATATAAATGTATATACACTTCTTGGAGACGGTGAGTGTGCAGAAGGCCAGGTTTGGGAAGCAATATTATTTGCATCACATTATAAATTGGATAATCTTTGTATTGCGGTAGATGTAAATGGACTTCAGATAGATGGATCAACGGAGGAAGTAATGAATACATCTCCCCTAAAAGAGAAGTTTAAGGCCTTTGGTTGCAATGTTGTTTCAGCAGATGGACATAGTTTTGATGATTTGGAGAAAGCTTTTTCTTCTTTTCATAGATGTATAGGATGTCCAACAGTTATTTTATTAAATACAATAAAGGGTAAAGGTGTATCTTTTATGGAAAATTCTGTAGATTGGCATGGCAAAGCACCTAATAAAGAAGAAATGAATGAAGCACTTAGAGAATTGGAGGAAGAGATGAAATGGAAATTAAAAGAATAGCGACGCGTGAAAGTTATGGAAATGCTTTGAAGTTATTAGGGCAAGAACATCAAAATATTGTAGTGCTAGATGCTGATTTAGCGGGGGCAACAAGAACAAGCAGATTTAAGCAAGTTTATCCAAATAGATTTATAGATTGTGGAATTGCAGAAGAAAATATGATGAGTGTCGCAGCGGGATTATCAACAATGGGACTTGTACCCTTTGTGTCTAGTTTTGCTATGTTTGCCTCTGGAAGGGCTTGGGAGCAAGTAAGAAATTCGATAGGTTATCCCCATTTGAATGTTAAAATAGCAGCAACACATGGTGGAGTTTCTGTAGGTGAAGATGGTGCAACGCATCAATGTAATGAAGATTTTGCGTTAATGCGTGTAATACCAGGAATGACAGTAATGTGTGCGTCTGATGATGTTGAAGCGCGGAAAATGGTTGAGGCTGCATATTATCATAAAGGACCTGTATATATGAGATTTGGAAGGGCATATGCACCAGTATTTCATAGTGAAAATATGGAATTTGAGATTGGAAAAGGGGAGATGCTTAAAGAAGGTAATGACGTGGCTATTATTGCAAATGGAATTTTGGTTTATGAAGCTTTAAAGGCAGCTGAACTATTGGAAAAAGAAAACGTATCTGCAATGGTAGTAAATTTTGCTACAATAAAGCCGTTGGATGAAGAATTGTTAATTCGAGTTGCAAAGCAGTGCTCAAGAATAATTATTGCAGAAGAACACTCTATTATTGGTGGACTTGGGGAAGCAGTTTCAACATTTTTTGCTGAAAATTGTCCAGTTAAAGTAAAAAGAATTGGGGTAAGGGATATATATGGACATTCTGGAAGCTGTGACGAATTGCTTTTAGAATTTGGGCTCAGTTGTTCTAATATAGTTAAAGCAGTTAGGTCAATTATTGATGAATATTAAGGTGGTAGATGAATGAGTTTTGATATAAAATTTTATACAAAGAAAAAAGTCCTAATAACAGGGCACACAGGTTTCAAGGGAGCTTGGATGTGTAAAGTGTTAGAGATGGAAGGAGCAGATGTGACGGGATATGCTCTGGATGCCCCGACAAATCCTAGTTTATTTGAGATGGTGGAATTAAAAAATAAGATTAACTCAATAGTTGGAGATATTCGGGATTTAGATCATTTAAAAAGAGTATTTGATGAGGTACAACCGGAAATTGTAATTCATATGGCTGCTCAACCCATTGTACGTGAGTCCTACAAAAATCCGGTTTATACATATGAATCAAATGTCATGGGAACTGTTAATATATTGGAATGTGTTCGAACCACCTCTTCTGTAAAATCATTTGTGAATGTGACAACCGATAAAGTGTATCTGAATAAGGAGTGGGAGTGGGGATACCGGGAAAATGAAGAATTAAATGGATTTGATCCGTATTCCAATTCGAAATCTTGCTCAGAATTAGTGACAAGCAGTTATTTAAATTCATTTTTTGCAGATAGGGATATTGCGATTACTACATGCAGAGCTGGAAATGTAATTGGCGGTGGAGATTTTGCGGCAGATAGAATAATTCCGGATTGTATCAGGGCTGTACAAGATAAGAAAGATATTATAGTTCGTAATCCGTTTTCGACAAGACCATATCAGCATGTATTGGAACCGGTAATTGCATATTTGATGATTGCACAGGCTCAATATGAGGATAAAAGTCTGGCAGGAAATTATAATGTTGGCCCTGATGATAGTGATTGCTGGACAACAGGAAATCTTGTAGATTTATTTTGCCGTGAATGGAACAATCAGACTGGTATGGAAATTAAGTGGATCAATCAATATGATGGAGGACCACATGAGGCTAACTTTTTAAAACTGGATTGCTCAAAGATAAAGTCTACATTTGGTTGGAAACCAAGATGGAATGTAGAAACAACGATGAGAAAAATTGTTGAGTGGTCAAAGTGTTACTTAGAAGGTAATGATGTGGTTGCCTGCATGGAAAAGCAGATCAAAGAGTTTTTAGAAAAATAAAAATTGAAAATGGAAAATAAAATAAATAATATATTAACAGTAATTGTTCGTGGATGTTTAATAATTATTCGAATTACACCCGATGAGAAGAATGTTAATGCATGGGTACAATTCATTAAGTTTGGAATTGTGGGAGTTTCAAATACAGTAATTAGCTATGTCCTTAATATATTGGTATTATTAGCCTTGAAATCTGCAAATGTTTCGTGGGATTATATTGCAGGAAATATAGTTTCATTTGTACTGAGTGTGCTGTGGTCGTTTTATTGGAATAATCGGTTCGTGTTTACATTAGAGAATGGAAAGAAAAGAAATTTAGGGAAAGCTCTCTTGAAGACCTATATGGCATATGGATTTACTGGAATTATTCTTAATAATATTTTGTCTTTTATTTGGATTGATAAAATTGGAATTTCCAAATTTATAGCACCTTTGATTAATTTGATAGTAAGTGTTCCGTTGAATTTTATTATTAACAAATTGTGGGCATTTAAATCAGAAGATGTAAATTAGAAAATTACTTTTGTGCAGAAATAAAAGGGGTCTGACCCCATTAAAAAAATATAAACTTTTTAATGGGGTACTGTTTGCCGATATTATGGTATCCGGAGCAGATGCATTTTTGTTGCATGTTACCACTACGCCAAGTGTGGCATATGTAGTCCGTGATTTATCTGGCTACCAGATCTTACGATGGGATGCGCGTGGGGGCTGGATTGTTCCAACGGAAGTACGTTTAATATTGCAAAGAGTGTGTTTGATGCGCTTGGTACCAAAACATATGTGGTTGGCAATGAACCGGACGGTACCAACATCAATATGGGATGCGGATCGGTGTATTGCCGTGGATGAGAACGGTATGGAAGTGCACGGGGATTATATCCTGTATGTCTGTGGGAAGTATCTGAAGGAATGTGGCCGTCTGCAGAATAATACGGTGGTTGCCACGATCATGTCCAACATGGGATTGCTCAAAGCGATGAAGCGCGAGGGCATCGAGGTATGTGTGACCACGGTTGGCGATAAGTATGTCAATGAGGCGATGGTTGCCAACGGATATGTGCTCGGCGGAGAGCGGTCCGGACATATCATTTTCAGTAAGCATGCGACGACCGGAGATGGAATCCTTACGGCATTGATGCTGATGGAGGTGATTCTGGAGAAGAAGCAGAGCCTCGGCACGCTGTGCAGGGGGATGCAGATGAACCCACAGCTTTTGAAGAATGTGAAGGTTGAGGACAAGGCTGCGGTTACCGGCAATGCGCGTGTGCAGGTGGAGAAGGATCGGATCAGCACTGATTTGGGCGAGGATGGAAGAATCCTTCTACGTGAGAGCGGTACGGAGCCGGTGATCCGGGTGATGGTTGAGGCACAGAGTGATGAGCTGTGCGCGAAGTATGTGGATGAGATGGTGCAGGTGATTCATGAAGAAGGTCTTATGTGATAAAGCAGGGATGGATTAATGAGTGAAAAAAGGATTGCATTGGAGAGCGATAAAAAATATTTGGAAAGGAACTAAGGAAAATGTACGACTATTTAATTGTTGGAGCTGGTTTATTTGGATCTGTCTTTGCAAGACAGGCAACAGATGCAGGAAAGAAGGTTCTTGTCATTGACAAGCGACCGAATATTGCGGGAAATGTGTATACGGAGGACATAGAGAAAATTCATGTACATAAGTATGGGGCACATATTTTCCATACAAACAACAAAGAAGTATGGGAGTATGTGACAAAGTTTGCGGAGTTCAACCGTTTTACAAATTCGCCGGTGGCAAATTACAAGGGAGAATTGTACTCTCTGCCATTTAACATGTATACGTTTAACAAGATGTGGAATGTGATTACGCCACAGGAAGCAGCTGCAAAGATTGAGGAGCAGCGGAAAGAAGCCGGTATCACAGAGCCACAGAATCTGGAGGAACAGGCAATTTCTCTGGTTGGCAAAGATATCTATGAAAAACTGATTAAGGGATATACCGAGAAACAGTGGGGACGCGATTGCAAAGATCTTCCTTCCTTTATCATCAAGCGGCTTCCGGTTCGGCTGACATTTGATAACAATTATTTTAATGCGCTGTATCAGGGAATTCCGGTTGGCGGATATACAAAGATGGTTGCAAATATGCTTGACGGGATTGAAGTTCGCCTCAATACAGATTATCTTGAAAATAAGGATGAGCTGGATAAGCTGGCAGAGAAAGTGGTATATACGGGTGCCATAGATGCATATTTTGATTATAAACTTGGAGCTTTGGAGTATCGTTCCGTCCGTTTTGATACTGAAGTGCTGGATACACCGAATTTCCAGGGAAATGCTGCGGTCAACTATACGGATCGTGAAACCCCGTGGACCAGAATTATTGAGCACAAGTGGTTTGAGTTTGGTAAGGATGATGAAGGAAATGACATTCCTAAGACTGTCATCAGCCGGGAGTACAGTTCCGAATGGAAAGTAGGGGATGAGCCATATTATCCGGTCAATGATGAGAAAAATGGCAAGCTTTATCAGGAATATAAGAAACTTGCAGAAGACGAGAAGAACGTGATTTTTGGCGGACGTCTGGGGGAGTACAAGTATTATGATATGGATGCTGTTATTGCATCGGCACTGGATTTGTGTGAGAAAGAATTGGGGTAAAAGTTTAGGATATGAAGCATTACAGAGAAATTGATATTCTAAGAGGCATTGCAATTATAATGGTTTTTCTGGGACATGCTGTGATCGTATATCCAATCAATTTAGAAAATGTGGCATGGTGCAGAGGACTGGTAGCATTTATCAGTGCGGTGCATATGCCACTTTTCTTTATTGTGGCGGGATTTTGTTTTCACCGGAAAAGTACATATGTAGATATGGTTCAGAAAAAAATAAAAAGATTGTTAGTGCCTTATGTCATATTTAATTTATTTGATATGTGCTGCCGTTTGGTGTTATCGAAGTTCGTGAACCGACCATGCGGGATCCGGGAAAGTATGATCAAGATGTTATTCTATGGTGGAGAATACTGGTTTTTGTATGTTTTGTTTCTCATGTGTATCTTGTGGGGAGGAATTCTGCCATATGTGAAGAAACATGTATGGCTGCAGGTGATTGTTGGAATTGCCGCTGTTGTTCTCAATGTGTTACAGATTTCATTTGATGTTTGCAAAGTGGATTCCCTGTGCAAGTTTTTTGTGTTTTTTTATGTTGGTTTTTTGATTCAAATTCATTTTGATCATTTGGCCTGCATGAAGAAAGTGATAAAAAATATGGTGGTGATTTTGACAGGGGCGATTTTCTGGGGTGTAATTTTTGTACTATGGTACCGGAATGGATGGAATTTTATCCCGGAGTTTTTGATTAGTTTTGTTGGAATTTTTGTCTGCCTGGTGTTTGCTGCAAAGATCTGCAATACGAAATTGGGATTGTGTTTGGCAGATGTTGGGAAATATTCGTTGCAGTTATATCTTTTGGATGGTTATTTCCTTGGGGCTTCGCGGATGGTTCTGGTGCAATTACTGGCTTGTAGTCGGGAATACAGTGTTGGACTTGGTGGGAGCGTTTTGGGTGATTAGATATGTGTTGATGAAGGTAAAGGGATTGCGGATTTTGTGTGGTGAGAGGTAGTTTTTGTAAAATTGATAAACATGGAGGAATCAATGGATTTTTGCTTCGGATTAAGTATCGCAATCAAAAGCTGCTTAGCGCGGAGGCTTCAGTACAATTGGCAATTTCTAATATTGAGTTGTATTGTAAGAATGAGGGGATTACGAAACTGTTCCTGACAGGATCTGAGATTGAACGTGTGGATAAGAATACGATCACGCAGATTGTTGAGGGTCTTTCTACAAAGGGTATTCAGACAGTATATGGTGAGAATATCTGTTATGATGCGGCTGCAATGCGTGAGGCTTCAGAAGCTGGGCATGTAGTACTGGTTGAGATTACAGATGTGTCTATTTATCAGGAAATTGAAAAAGAGCTGCGTATGCTGAAGGATTGGAATGTGAATGTTGCGGGATGCGTAGGAGTGGAATAAGGAAGAGGAAAGAAAAGGTCGATGGAAACGTCGGCTTTTTCTTGTATGTAGTATTTCAACGATGGTTATACGAGAAAATAGAGAATAGTTTTGCCACCGAATCTCGCATATACATATAAAAATGAGAAAACGAATGCTAGAGATGAAAAAATACGAGAAAATCGTAAAAATGTTGACATAAAATTGAAAAAACGATATATTATATAAAAGGAGGTGCGAAACAATGCTGGTACAATTTGTGGTGAAGAATGTTTTGTCATTTAAAGAAGAGACCATTTTAGATATGAGAGCAATTAATGCTTATAACGAACATCAATCAAATTTAATTGATATTGGAAGAAAAGATAAATATTTAAAAGTTGCTTCTATTTATGGGGCAAATGCAAGCGGAAAGTCAAATTTAATGCTTGCAATGTTTTATTTTCAAAGTATTGTCAGAGATTCCCTGAATACTGTAAAAGATGGAGAAAGCTCTACTTTGGAAGGTAATTTTTTCCCTTTTTTATTTGACGGGAAGATTGATAATTCGGAATTTGAAGTGACAGAAATTTTTGATGATAATGAATTTCGCTATGGATTTGAATACAATGCTGACTGTATTGTTGCTGAATGGCTATATCGGAAAAATTTTAAAACAAATAGAGTGACGACTATTTTTGAAAGATCAATGGATCATGTCGAGTTTGGTGCATCGGTTAGAAATGCTTGTGAAGTGTATCGTGATCAAATTCCGGGAGAAACGTTAGTTTTGACATTCCTTAATAGATTAAAGATAAAAAAAGAAATTTTTTCAGCTGTGTATTCTAATATCATGGATACTTTTGTGACGGAAGCTGATTTTTGGGATGATGATAGTATGCAAAGAGAATTTCTCCCAGGCATAATTGATGAAAGCAAAGACAAGCTTGTGGAGTTCCTTGGATATATTGACACTGGAATCAAGGATATTTCATATGAAAAAATTGATGATAAAATTCGAATCTATACAACGCATACAGGAAAAAATGGTAAGGATTATACGTTGGGATTATATAATGAATCAGATGGAACTTTAAAAAGTATTTTACTTTATATTCTGGCGCGTGTTGCGATTCTGAATGATAAGTCCTTGTTTATTGATGAGTTAAATGATAGGCTTCATCCGCTATTATTGAAATATATTATTGATCTATTTTATGAAAGTGATTCTATGGCACAACTTATTTATACAACGCATGATACAACGCTTATGGATAAGAAATTTTTTCGAAGAGATCAAATCTGGTTCGTACAAAAAGATGAATACGGTTATTCAGAATTGGTTGCACTATCGGATTATAAAGTTCGATCAGACGCATCATTTGAAAAAGATTATTTGGCGGGAGTGTATGGGGGCATTCCGTTTTTGAAGGAGTTTCAGATGAAGGAGAAGTAGATGGGGACGGATGATTTATTTAAGAAGAGAAGGAAAGAAAGAAGACAAAGGCGAAGTGAGTTCAAAAATCCTAAAGCAAATTCTTTTCTTATCATAACGGAAGGGGAGCGAACAGAACCTTTATATTTCAAGGGATTACAGAAATTGATTGAAGAACAGGTCGGAGGAAGAGTTGATGTGGTTGAAATCCCGATGATAGATATTCGCGGACAAGGATGTTCAACCGGAAAATTGATTGAGAAAACGGAAAAGATTGTGAAGGAAGCGCGGGTTATTTATCAAAATATATGGGTGGTATTTGACAAAGATGATTTTGACGATTTTGATGAAGCAATCCGAATTGGAGAGTCGAAGGGATACAGCATTGCATGGAGCAATCAGTCTTTTGAGTATTGGCTTTATCTTCATTTCGCTTATAGTGATACGGCTCTTCATAGGGATGATTGGAATGAAAAATTGAACGAAATTTTTCAGGAATACCAATTAGGTGATGGCGTATATCGAAAAAATTATGAGAACATATTTGAACTTGTTGACTCATTTGGCGGTTCAGATACTGCTATTAAACATGCCAAGCGTCGGATGGCACAATATAAGCGCGATGAACAGAAACCTTCGGAATTTGAGCCAGGCACAACGGTTTATGAGCTTGTAGAAAAACTTAAATCTTATCTCATCAATGAATAGAAAGTTTTTCTTAAAAAGAATGAGATGGAGCATTACGACAATAAAATATACGTATTTATATAGTTCTTGCTGTTTCGTAAACATTTATTATATGTTATGAATTAAAAGGAGAAATACATGGCTTCAAGAAATGATTTTGTGTTAGTGAAAATTAAATCAAAAAATTATAGCGAAGAGATAGTATGGACAAGGTTTTATTAAAAAATAAATAAGTAACAGATACAATAATATAACATGTCAAAAAGTTTAGGTTCAAAAGTTAAACCTAAACTTTTTGTGTAAGCGCCTAGTTTCAGGGTGGATTTAAAATCATCACAAAATTTGCCATAATTATAGATGATAGATGCCAGCATTTTACTACAGTATCGGCGCTAGATACTATAAATGCGAGCGTTTTACTATAACTATGGAGGTTTCCTGTATGAAAACGCAAAGACGCACAGCAGACGAACAATATCAACTTATCATGGAATGCCGCAGCAGCGGTCTTAGTGACTACCAATGGTGTACAGAACATAACATCAATCCCGGCACCTTTTACAACTGGGTTAAAAGACTGATTGAGGTGATACCTGATCATCAAAACCCGGGCATTCCAACTGTCGAAAGCACAATGCTTCCGCTGGAAGAACCCTGCCCCGCCATCGAGGTCATGCTTGGGACTGTTTCAATAAAAATTTCAAATGATGTTGACCCGAAGCTGCTGTCACAGATCCTTAAAGCTGTGACAGGGACATGTTAGGAGACATCACTGTCGCAGACGAGATTTATGTGATCTGTGGTTATACAGATATGCGCAAGTCCATTGATGGATTATGCGCTGTCGTAAAAGACCAGCTGAATATGAACCCTTCCAGGCCAAATGCAATCTATCTCTTCTGTGGCAGACGTAGTGATCGAATAAAAGTGCTTCTTCATGAACGTGAAGGATTTGTACTTTTATATAAGCGACTTGATGCCAACGTAGGAAAATACCGTTGGCCGCGCAACCGTAATGAGGTAAAACCCATTACATGGAGGCAGTTTGACTGGCTTATGTCAGGTCTTGAAACCGAGCAGCCAAAGGCGATAAAAAGTACCGGAAATGCTTGATTTTTCAGGATTTTTCGCTTGTTTTATGGTATAATTGAACCATAGAAAAGGAGCGAAAAAACAATGCCTTCAGGAGTAAGAGATATCCAGCTCTTAGAGCTTAAGGATACGATTTCACAACTGAATAATACAATCAGCACTCAGAACGAGCTTATCCGTTCCCTGCAGAAAATGCTGCAGGAACGTGATGCCAAAGACAGCGAAAAGGATCAACTGATCGCTAACCTTCAGGCACAGTTGGACTACCTGAAGACCAGACTTTTTGGCTCCACCAGTGAGATCCGGCATGAACAGCTCCCGGGACAGTTGGATCTGTTCCACCTGCAGACGGAGGATGAACCGGAACCGGTGCCCCTTGAGGTGGAATACATTGAGGTAAAAGCACACAAGAAGGCCCGTAAATCGAAAGCTGCTTATGATGAGGTCTTTGCTGATCTTCCGACAGAGAATGTTTATGTAGATACTCTTACGGAAGAACAGAAAACGTGTGATGTTTGTGGAACAATGATGGTTCCTATCGGACACGAACCCATCCGGACAGAACTGCGTTATACAGAGCCAAAGCTGGAGCGTATTGATTATTATGCGACTACCTATGAGTGTCCACAATGCAAGGAAACGGAAGATCCCCGGTTCATCAAGGACGAAGGAACTCCTGCACTGATCCCGGGGAGTTATGCATCGTCCGGTCTTGCAGCACATGTGATGTATTATAAATATGTCATGTCCATGCCCTTATACCGTCAGGAGAAGGACTTTGAACACCTTGGGGTAAAGATCAGCCGTACGACCATGGCCAGCTGGATCATCTGCTGCGCAGAGAATTACTTTCTGCCAATGTATGAATATCTGCACCGGAAACTGTTGAAACGCAGATATCTGATGGCAGATGAGACTCCGATCCAGGTATTAAAGGAAGAAGGCCGCAGACCACAGAGTAAATCTTATGTCTGGCTGGTACGCACTGGTGACAATGGTGGGATTCCTATACTGTAATAAGCTGTTTGAGTATGAACGATCTTATCGAGAAAAAGGATTATCGCCCAAACAGATTTATCATCGCCGCCTGAAGGATCAAAAACCTGTCATAGAGGCTTTTTTGTCATGGCTTGACCAGCTGCATCCGGAATCCGGAGACAGGCTGATCAAGGCAATCAACTATTCCAATGGCTGCCGTCCGTTCATGATGAACTATCTGAAAGATGGTGCATGCAGCCTGAGTAATAATCTCAGTGAGAACAGCATTCGACCATTGGTAGTTGGCCGTAAGAACTGGCTTTTCTGTGATACACCAGCCGGGGCAGATGCCAGTATGAAAATCTATTCTATGATAGAAACGGCAAAAGCCAATGAACTTGATCCACTTAAATATCTGAGCTTCCTTCTGGAGCATCGTCCTGGTGCTGAAATGTCAGACGAGGAATTGGAACAATTTGCCCCGTGGAGTAAATTGGCTCAGGAAACTTGTAAATAAAATGTAGTGAAATACTCGCATGTCTGGCATCCTAGCGCGGGGTGTCAGATTTCATTTATAGGGTACGCCCTAAAACTATGCGCTTACGAATAATAAATGTCCTGAAGAAAAAATAGCCAACATTACATGAGCGTCGAGAATTCTTTTCGATAAGCTGGGTTGGAGAACAGTTCAACGGAAGTTGTTTCCGTTCTTCTTTCTCTTTACGAGTTAGTTCCTTAGCTAATTTCAATAGCATGTATTTATAAGTAGATGGATATTATATTATAAGTAATACTAAATTGACCGCATAGCCTTATGCTCGTAAAATAATTTTGTGATTATTTTATTAAATAAGAGTATAAATATTTGGAGGAACCAATGAAAAAGACAACAAACTCTTCACCTTACCAGTTTGAGGGCAGAATACCTCTGTCTCAGGCTATTCCGCTTGGACTGCAGCATGTTATGGCTATGTTCATCGGAAACCTTACACCTCTTATCATTGTTATGGGAGCATGCGGGCTCACAGCGGACGCGGGCTTTGCGGAGCTTAGAACTGCTCTCTTACAGAATGCAATGATTATCGCAGGTATTGTAACATTAGTACAGATGTTTTCCATCGGACCGATCGGCGGAAAGGTACCTATCGTTATGGGAACCTCTTCGGGCTTTCTTGGAGTATTAAATAATACAGTTGCAGCGTGTGGCGGCGGAGTTATAGCATATGGAGCTATTAT
>ENA-OOQN01000085-OOQN01000085.1-human-gut-metagenome-genome-assembly--contig:-NODE-85-length-30294-cov-2.876550_pt1 | contig 30294 bp, 35 predicted proteins | sample MGYA00241092_ERZ501169 | MGnify/ENA primary metagenome ERZ501169 (study PRJEB25962, sample SAMEA2042489) | human gut metagenome | biome: human gut; feature: human-associated habitat; material: faeces... | reverse complement strand
AGATAGGTTTTACCGCTGATGCAGTGGCCCATACCCAGATATTGTTTAGCAAGCATCAGGCAGCCTGCAACATATTCTTTTTCTTTAGCTTCGGCAGCAGCGATTTCCTCATCGGTAACGCCTGCTTTTTCTTTGAACCATGCCATGATAGCGTCCATGTCTTCAGCCTTGTGCAGCACGCTTCTGAATTTATAGTCAATTACCTTGGTAGTATACAGGTACTCAACACCCAGGTCCAAGTCAAAATAATCCAATCCGAAAAATGTCAGAATACCATCAATAACAACCTCAGCATTAGCAGGATCCTTTGCCAGCTTAGCAATTTGTAAATACTTTTCAGCAACAGTCGTCATTTAAAAAACCTCTCTTTTTCATTCTTTTGTAAGAATAATCAATTATTAGTTCCTTCGGAACCAATATAATCATATCACGATTGAAAATAATTATCAACTATTAATACGGTTCGTCAATATCTTTTCTTAGCACTCTTGGGATATAATTCATCTGAAGTGAAATCACGATACATATTTTCATACAACTTGGTTTTCTTTATATACCTTTTTATTTTTCTAAACGAATTGATTTCTATCTGTCTTATCCTTTCGCGGGTTACACCATAAAATTTACCAACATCATTTAGAGTCAATTCTCCCAAGTAATTATCGTAACCATAACGTAATTTAATAATTTCTTTCTCTCGTTCCGTAAGACAACATAACGTACTATTGATGCTTTCAAGAAATAACCTCTCATCAACGGAGTCAATGAAATCCCCCTTATCAGAAAGTATTTCTTCATTATTTTCAATAACATCTTCTACAGAATACGCATGGATAAGGATTGCACAAATAGATTTGGCTTCTTCCTCATTTATCTCTAAACACGATTGAAGCCATTCCTTAATTGTACCCAAATCCCAAGAACTTAAATCATCGCCAAAATTCAACGCAACAGAAGCAGCTATTGATAATAATTTTTCAAAATAATGCGCCGGAAGTCGTACATTGTATTGATAAATAGGCAAATTTCTCTTCATTGTTTGATTCATCCAAGTTGAAACATATGACGGAAACAGACTTTGAACACTTTCGTTATATCTATCAATTGCAAAAATAATTCCAATACAAGCCTCTTGAAACGCATCTTCAATATCAACGCCATATTTTTTATAATAATACAAAGCACTTTTTACTGCAGTACGCACATTCATATCAAACAAGCGTTGTTTTGCATATTTCCAGTTTTCAGCATCGTCTCTTTGGGAAAATAAATAAGTTGACTCATTATAACGTGCTGCTTGAATACCTCTAATATGTTCAATAACAGATTTCATATTAGGACAAATCCTTATAACTTGATTAAATATCAGGTCATAGTCCAACTGCGCCATATCCATATCAAGATTTTCATCAAAAACAAATCTTGACTGCGTACTGATATTTTTTAACGCCTTATCAGACTCTAATCTGAGTTCTAATCTCTCGTTGTCCTTTGTATTATTTTGATACAAAGAAATAAATGCATTTTCTGTTTTCAATAAATGTATAATTTCATCTTTGATATACGCAAATTTATTATCAGATAGCACAGGAACAAAATCATCTATGACAACAGATGTTTCTAAATCATATTCATCATATAGTTTTATTATCTGAGCACTACCCTGCTTACCTTTTTGCAAATAATTTTGATTAACAGCCTTATTGGTTTTATATACTCGACAGAAAACAAGTACACCACTTGTATAACTACTAAAATATTGTTGATATGTAGCAGCATCTCGAGCAGGCATATATTCTTTTGAGAGCTTATTTAAAACAGAATAATCTATCTCAAATTCAACCTGCGAGTCTACAACAACGGCATAATCGTATTTAAGATGAATTCTATCATCAAATATTTGATTCATTATATCCGTTGGTTTGCCAACATATTTATAATTATTTTCGCAAAAAAACAAAGGGGCTTCTATTAATTCAGGGCGTATTAATTTTCTTCTAAATGCCGTAACTTGATACACATTTTTAAAACAATCCCCACCATCTTCTAAAGCAATAATAGTGGTAGGATCTTCCCTAAATGCATATGAAATACTTTCTTTTTTATACATTTACATATGTTCCGATATCGGAAACAAACGCCCCTCTTCAATAATATCACCAATTTTATTAAGGCCATAACACATTAATACCCTAGCATAACGGTACGGCGTCGTTACCTCAGGATACAATGCAGTTAACAAAGCGGAAATGTAATTATCTGGATCGACGGAACCTATATTATAATTACTGCCTTTTGAATCGTATACTTTCTCAAGTGATTCGCAATTTATCTCATCAAAATAGTACTTTATTGCATAAGCCATACCAAATTTGGCAGCTGTTAAACTATCGTCAAAATAACCTGATTCTTTCATTGACTCTGCAACTTCTGATGCGTGTACTGATAAAGCAATGTTAGTAATATCTTCAGCCATCATTCTTATCCTTCCGTAATTTCTGTATGCAAAGAGGTAATCCTCGAAAGCGTATACTCTTTCAACAAATTACTCTTAAGCTCTTCACGTGCTACTTGTTCGTCAATTTCTTTTGTATACGCTAACAACATTGACTGTTCTGCCATATCAGGCAATAATCTGACAATATTAGCCTTATGAGTAGGATCCAATCGTCCAAATGGCGAATCCATAATTATAGGTCCACGCAAAGGCGCATTTTTGTGTAATGCACCTATTAAAGACAGAGCTACCAAATGCTCATAACCTGACGAGCGTCCAGGAATCAATCTTCCGGATCTATGAACTATTGATAATCCATAACTATCATTAATTCTAAGTCCAACATAATCCTTATCACCAGAAAGCTTTACAAAAAATGACGTTGCATCAACTTCAACCTGTTCCTTTAAATGTTCACGATAACGCGTCTTACTTTCGTCAAAAATATCATGCAAATGCTTGCACAGCTCATATCTTGCGTTTGCAATTTTATAATCCATACCTTCCGCAAGTTTAGATATACTCTTTGAAAGACTCTCTTTGTTTGCTTTGTAATCTTCAATTTTTCTTCTTTCTTGTTCAACACCTTCTCTTTTATATTTTATTTCTGCTTGAACATCCGCATAATCCTTTGTCAATCGTTCAATTGAGGATTCTTCCTCGGAAGAACCAGTTCTATTAATATCTTCATCCAATTCTTTGATTTGCTGCTGTAAAGTTCCAATTTTAATCTTGAGTTGATTAATGGAGTCTTCTAAAACTTTTACAACAGGCTTCAAATCGTCTGCCTTAAGATTTTTGATACTCGTTTTCTGAGCTTGCAGAATTTCTAACTGACAACGTTCTTCTTCTGTCAATCCTTTGAATTTCGAATTAGATTCATCTACTTTAGCTTGTAATATGCTAATCAATTCTTTAGAAACTTTCTGTTCACAAATAGGGCATACTCTTTCACAAATAGCTTTTTTGATTTCAATAATAAACCTACTGGCAACTACCTGTGTCTCTTTCTTCTTTTCCAAATCAACAATTTTTTCATCTAAATTTTCACGAAGATCTCTTACAGTTGTTGCAAGCATACCTTTCCATGCTAATTTCATATATCCCTTCAATGAAATCATTTTACTATCAAGTTCTTTTTCAGCTTGTTCTAAACTTGTACGAGCTGTTTTTCGTTCTGCTAGCCATGATCTTAACTTTTCAGTTTCGTTCATTCTATCTACAAGAATATTTCTTCTTTGATAGAGTTCACTTAATTCAGAGTTAGTTCCTTTAATAATATTTTCATGTTCGACAATAAACGATTCTAATTCTTCTAATTTTTTTCCTTGTTGAATAGTCTTGTCATCTCGAGTTGCTGCTTTTGAACGCTGTTTGTCATATTCTCTTAAGCAATAATTGATATCAACCACGCCATTTTGTAAAACAGGCATACCAAGAATTTTCTCAACAGATTTTTTGATTTTATCGCCGGTTTGAGAATCCTCTTCTAATAATTCTTCATATTCTTGTAAAAGCTCAGCATCAAACAGAAAAAAACGTGAAATTTGCTCCGGCATTATCATATTCAATTCATGTTCACAATCAGACTGTGACAAAATTGAACCATTTTTCTTTAAATAATACTCCTTAGAATAATCTTCATCACCAGAAGGTTTCATGGTACCCTTACGAAGCATAAATTCTCTTGTCAATTCATACTTATCATCATCATTTGTCATTTTCAATGTAACACTGAAACCATAATTACCCTCAGATTTAGCTTCTTCGTTTTCCATTTCACGCAAATGTTTTAACTGCCCATTGCGTCTTTGTATTACACCAAACAATGCATATCTAAATGCATTCAACAATGTAGTTTTTCCGCGACCGTTATTTCCCCAAAATATGGTTACACCTGGTTCTTTTGTAAAATTGACAATTTGTTCTCCCTTATATGGTCCGAAGTTTTTTAATACTAATTTATTGAAATGAAGCACTTCATCACATCCCCTTAATATTATTCATATAATCAGCGATAATTCTCATTGTATTACTTCTTGCTATATCCCTATTATCTTGATTATCATACTGAGATAAAGCAATTTTTTCGACTAAATCCTTGGGAACATCCGGATACTTTTCAGCACGAATCTGTTCCAACACTTCAAGTAAATCATTAAGATTAGTTTTCGTCATATTCATATCCTCCATCTTTAATAGCTTCATAATTTATACCGTATTGCAATGCTATAATTTTCAAATCACTAACACAAGAAGGGTTTTCTGCCCAACTTCCAAATTGAATTGCTCGCATCAATTCTGCTTCAATAATAGAACCACTCTTATCATTTTCATCATAATTTTTAGTAGGTACCACTATTGCATCAAATAATTGAGCAAAATATTTACCTTCATACTTTCTCAATATTCTTCCTCTTCTTTGTATAAATTCACGTGGATTTTTAGATGATGCAAGTATCAAAGCATGCGTTGTTGCAGGTATATCAACACCTTCATCCAAACATCTGATAGATACTAATATTCCCCCGTTTTTATCAAAATAATCCAATGTTCTTTCTCTATCACCTTGCATATCTGAATGATATTCATAAGCATCATAATCATTATCAAGTAATAAATTCAAAAGATTTCTTAACTGTATCTGATTATCACAATATATAATCCAGCGATCACCATGTTTATATTTTTCTTTGATTATTGATACCGCCAAAGGAATCTTTCCACTAGCTTGTTTTATTATGCGTGCTCTTTCTATCATCTTTTGCTTCAATCGAGAATTTTCTTCGATAATAGCACTAATACTCTTATTGGATCCACCACTTGAAGCTATTATTCTATTAATTACCATTGTTAGATTGTTCCAATCCTCTTGCTCCTGTTCTGTAAGAGTAACTTGCAATGGATGATAATAATATTTAGTTAATACATTTGTACGAATAGCGTCTTCTAATGCAAATACAGGCTCAACTATACCTCCGAAGTAATTAAAAATAGCCTCAGTACCTTCTGCATCTCCATAGCGGATTGGTGTTGCAGATAATCCCAATCTTTCATATGCATCTATATTTAAAATATTTCTTCTTGCTTTACTGCCAATTCTATGAACCTCATCTGCAACAAGCAATAAATGTTCTCCCGAAAAAACAGATTTAACAAATTGATTGCTGCAAGCTGTATCCATAATAGCAATCACTATTTTATTTATCTTTTCACTTGGCGAAGTCCATAATCTTAATAAATCTTCGTTTTTCCAGTTATTATGTCCATCTCCACATAAAAGATATTTTATATCTATATCACGAATATTATCAACAAATTCTGTATGCCATTGTCTCAACAATTCTTTGGATGGTACCAATACCAAAACTGATTTATGTCGATCAAGAGCATCTCTAATAGCGCAGATAGCTGTATATGTTTTACCACTACCTGTAGCATGCTCAAAAATACCACGATGTCCATTTTTTTCCCAGTTCTCCAATGCCAGTAACTGATGTTTCCTAGGCGATTTCCCAGCATTTTTTTTATCAGCTCGCCATCTTTTAGAGCGTGAAATCGTTGTTGTAATTTCTTTTGTCAATTGTTTCCAGTCATAACCATTACTTTTATCAATAAGTTTTTTTCTTAAAGCTTCAGGAAAGTCGTACACAACAGTATTTTCCATATCTTTATTCCAAAGTTTATCAAAATATCTGGAAGCATTTTTTACACGAACAGAATCTCTTTCATCTGTCCAACTTGGAAACACATCAATAGATTCTGAATTACCATCTTCAGAAAGGCCATTAAATGTCTCGTTCATAGAACCACGAAAGCCAACCGCATTGCCATCATAATCATAAAATATACCTACTTTATCATGAAATAATCTTTGTAGGTCCGGTTCGCTGCCACTCAAAGGAACTGCTATTTTAATATCAATGACACCCATTGATATTAAAATAGCCAAAACCCTAGCTGGCTTTTCCAGTTCTTCTTTCAAGAACAAATCGTCTAATTCTTTCAATAACGATTCTTGGATTATTTCTGCATTAGTCCATTACTTGTGGTTGGGTCGACCTAGTCCAATTTTTGTGCTCGATTAAGACCTGGTACATTTTGTGGTTTCGCTAGTACATTCTTGTGCTCAAGCTAGTCCAAATCTGTGGGTCAACCTAGTACAACTTTTGTGGTCGTAGGCCAAAATACCCTATTCAACAATAAGCAAAAATGGCTTGTACAGACTAAAATTTCTGTACAAGCCACATCTAAACAAATAAACCCTCCTTCGTTAAAATAGTAATTGCCTATATGACTAAGACGAAGGAGGATTTTTATCTATGCGTCAGTTTATCACAAATATGCTTAACATTCAAGAGGATAAGATTGAGGAACTACAAACCATTGCGCAGTCCGACGGCTCAATCATTATTAATCTTAAGCTAAAAGTTACCTCTAAGATCTGTCCGTTCTGTTCCAGACCTGTAAAAATTCATGGATACTACCCACGAACTCTCACACACTCTACACTGGTCAACCGTAAATGTAGCATTGTTTATCGCCAAAGAAGATTCCGTTGTCCCAAGTGTTCTTATTCTTTTAACGAACTTAATCCCTTTACTAAAGCCAATGACGGACTAACTCACGAAACCAAAATTAATATTTTGAAAGATTTAAAGCATCCCGAAGACACTTATACCAGTGTTGCTGAACGATACCATGTTTCCAAAGCTACTGTTCTAAGATTATTTGACAAACACGTAGATATTATGCGTAAGCCTTTACCAATGGTATTATCCATGGATGAGCACTATTTCCCTGAATCTGATATGGATTCTCTTTACTGCTGCCTGCTCATGAATTTTATCACGGGTGAAGTAATAGATGTACTTCCTACTCGCAGAAAGCATTACCTTATTGACTATTTTGCCTCTATCCGTGGAGATATACAGAATTACACTCTCAAACGCAGCGAACTCAATAACGTAAAGTATATATCTATGGATCTGTATGACAATTTTAGGGATGTTGCACAGATATGTTTCCCGGATGCCATTGTTTGTGCAGACAGCTTTCATGTAACCAAACATCTTACAGATGACTTTAATAAGATTAGGCTAAGATGGGCACGAAATACTGAAAACCATACCTATGAGTATCTTCTAAGAAAATTTAATTTTGTATTTAACCATACTACGGACTTAGATAATGAACCAAAATACAACAAAGCCTTAGGCCGTTATGTCAATTTAAGAGATATCCGAGACTTACTGTTTGCTCAATTTCCAGAGTTGGAAATTGCTTATAACTTAAAAGAATTGTATCTGAAATTTAATCAGAGTGGAGAATATTACAAAGCTTCCGGCAGTCTCGAAGAAAACTATGATATACTTAAGAACCGATTTGGTGACTTCGGAATACCTGAATACAATGAATTTTATGGCCTTCTAGTTAATTGGAAACAAGAAATACTAAACTCATTTACAACGATTAATGGCAGGCGCATAAATAACAGTTACATTGAATCGAAGAACAGAATTTTGAAGAAACTTATTATAAATGCCAACGGCTTTAGAAATTTTAAACGAACCCGTAACCGAATCCTTTATTGTCTCAACAAATACGATAAATTCACTCTTTAAAGACGAAAATGGCTGGAGCAATACGCTCCAGCCATTGAAACCCAATAACATGGACTAGGTCGACCACAAAATTTGTACTAGCACGACCCACATATTGTAATAGGTCTACCCACAACTACGGACTAGGTCGACCCACACTCATGTAACAGCCCAACCCCAAAATTTGGACCAATGCCATTTTACGTCAGTAAGGAGATTTTTAATATTAATATAATATTTTTTTCTGAGGTGAGGGCTTACATCGCCACCATCTCTATAGTGACCATCTACCCAAGTACCGTCAGCCCTGGAATAACCATGGACATAAGTACCCTCTCTGTAGTGGCCGTCTACGTGCTCTACTCCGGTACTATCAGTTGTATCAATAGTAGTAACAGAGTCACTGTTGTCCACATCTATATCTGTTGCATCATAACAGTCATCTGGCATAGCTGCATCAGCAGTAGGCACATCCATAAAATCAACAACTATTCCGTGGGCAACAAAGCCAAAAAGAAAACAGCTCATCAAAGTTGATACCGCCAAAACTACTGACGGGGTGACAAAAGCGAGGATAAAAATGGCCGCAACAAATGTCCAAGCTGCTCCCGGAGAATATCTATATGTCCCCTCATATACAAATAATGCCCATAAAAGGCTGGGGACAAAGTAGAGTAAATAGGTAAACCAGTCTGGTTTGAAAACAATCTGTCTGGATGGTTTGATTCCAAGCAGCCAGCAATAGACAAAACCTAATGCCGATACTATAGCAAACAATATTAATGTAAAGAAAAATCCTTCTATGCCCGGACTACCCATATAATCATGGACTGATTTTTGCGAGTAAGCGCCGACGGCGAAAGATGCTATCAAAGCTCCCATCATATAATTTTTGGACTGAGATATTCTGGCAATCTTGTCTATGCCTAAAAATAATACTATGCCTTTTATACAAGCAATTAATATAAGCAGGATTGTCATTTATAGTGCCTCCTTTAATTGATTAATTAACAATAGTGTAGCACTTTATGGTTATTTTTGCAACAAATTTGCGACATATCTGTGACGGGAGATTATAATCGCTCCTTATTTATTATTTAATGACGATATATATAAATTACTAACGGAGTTAGATATGATAAAAAACGAAAAATTAAACATGACAATCACTCAAGGTGATGATTTTGATATGATTTACCATCTTAAGGGCTTACCATTACAGGCTGATGATATCTTACAATTTAGCGTAAGAGGCAAACGTAAGGGTGCGCCGCTGCTTATGGTTAATCATACAGACATAGATTTGGCCAACAATAAGTTTAGGGTTGTTAGCAGCCAAATTAGTAATTTGCCGCCCGGCACTTATTATTATGACATTATTTTATTGAGAAATGGCACTGTCCGTACTATGATGTGGACGGCTCTGTTATCAATAGAGGAGGTAGCACATATATGACTTGTACCTGTAATAACTGTACTTGTAGCAATGAGATAACATTAGATGCTGGATACGAGGCTGGTATGATGGTTATTAATAATGGTGGCGGATCTGGTGTGGATATTACTATAGATGATAATTTGAGTTTGGAGTCTGAAAATCCAGTTCAAAATAAAATTATCGCGGCCGCCTTAAATTTAAAAGCCGATAAGACAGAGTTAACCGGTCTGATTACCCAAGATGACCTGACTGTATATGCTAAGACAGCAGATGTGGATAGCCAATTAGATGTATTGCGTAAGCAGATTGAGGCTAAGGGTGATTTGACCGTTAATGATGACGGTAACGGTAATGTTACTCTCTCTAAGACACAGATGGATATAGATGTTACCGATGACGGTAACGGTAATATTAGCATTATATTATAAGGAGCCAAAATATATATGAGCGAATTAAATATGAAAACTCTAGCCATTAATGGCAAAAAATATACAATTGTCGACCAAAAAGCCCAAGATGACGTTAAGGCTTTAGGCGATAATATAGGCAATCTAGCCACAAAAACAGAACTAGAAGAAAAAATTAGCGCCCTTAATCTGACTAATTTTGCAACAAAAAACGAGCTGGCAGATAAAGTAAGCAATGAAGAATTGGCAGCCAAAGGCTATTTAACAGCAGAATCCCTCGAAGGTTATGCAAAATCTACAGCTCTGGAGGCTAAGGCCGATAAAACTGCCTTAGAAAACTTGGTTAATAATGAAGAATTGGCGGCCAAAGGATTTTTAACTGCTACTGATTTGGCTCCTTATGCTAAAACTACAGCTCTGGAGCTTAAAGCAGACAAGACTCAACTTAATAATTATGTAACCAATGAGGCTCTTGATGGAAAAGGTTATCTTACCGCCCATCAATCTCTTGATGGTTATGCAACCAAGATTGACCTTAATACAAAAGCTGACAAGACAGAGCTATCCAAATATGTAACTACTACAACTCTGGAGTCTAAGGGTTATTTAACTAGTCATCAAAGCCTTGATGGTTACGCTAAGACTACAGACTTAGCTAACAAGGCAGACAAAACAGAGTTATCCAAATATGTAACCACTACTGTATTAGAGAGCAAAGGTTACTTAACCGAACATCAAGACTTGACTAGTTATGCTACTAAAACCGATCTTAATGATAAAGTAACTAAAAATGAGTTGGCGGCCAAAGGATTTTTAACTTCTGATTCTCTGACTGGTTATGCTAAATCTACAGATCTTGCTAATTACGCAACTACTGCTGCATTAGAGACTAAAGCTGATAAAACACAACTTAATGATTATGTAACCACTACAGTATTAGAGGGTAAGGGTTATATTACTAGCCATCAGGATATTAGTGGTAAGTTAGATACTACAGAGGTAGCTAATGCTGCTAATAAGATCCCTAGATTTAGCGCCGAGGGACATCTAGTTTTACCCGACGGTACGGAGTTATGGTGATAACGGAGGCTGATTATAATGGCTGAGTTAACCAAAAAATTAAATGTTAAAAAATCTGGGGCGGCCGCCGAGGAAATTAAATTATACTCCACCCTCGATGAGGTTAATAACCAAGGAGTTAGCCTAAAATCAGATGGCATCAACTGCTATGCTGCTTATGGTAATGCTGATGATGCTAAAGCAAGCCAACTTAATTATAAGCCGTCTGGTAGTAGCACATCCTATAAGGTCCTTAAAGAGGCAGCCTCTACTAGTAGTGGTGACGGTATTACAATTACTCTTAAGGCTAGACGTAATAATGAGGACTTTATGCAAGATTTGCCCTCAGTTAAGTTAGATCCGGGCCAAAAATTTTATTTAAACAACAGTAATGCTCCTACTATAGAGGGGTATGATTTTGTCTGTTGCTCGATTAATAATTTTATCCCTGACAAGGACACGGAAATTAATGTGTATTACATACCTCAGACAGTGCCTGACCGTACTAAGACTGATTGGAACAGGAACATTTATGGTAATCCTAGTAGTGCTACTGGGGATCTGTCATTAACAGACTACGCTAACACTTATATTGCTACCAATATATCTGGGATGTTCTTTGGATCCACAATAACAGTTCCTCCTAAGCTTAATATGAGCAACGTCTCCCGTTTTTCCAGTATGTTTCAGTGGAATTACAGTAGCAGTACCACACCAAAGATTGCAAACATTGATGCTAGAGGATGGGATGTAGGCAAATCGGAGAGTATGGATAATATGTTCAAGGGGTGTAAAAACCTAAAGACACTAAATGCAGCTACCTGGGATGTTAGCAATGTTACTACAATGACCGAGATGTTTGGCGGATGTGACAGCTTAACAACATTAGATATTTCGGGATGGGAGCCTAAAAAAATCATAAATGTTAGCAATATGTTTATTGGCTGCCAAAACTTAATTGCACTAGATGCCTCTGGATGGAATGTTTTCAGTGTTAGTGATATGAGCAATATGTTTAGTGGTTGTAGCAGTTTAAGTACTCTAGACCTCTCTGGATGGAGTACTGGAGGTGTCACCAACATGAGTAGTATGTTTGGCGGTTGCAGTAATTTGACGAGTATTACTGGAGTTATAGATATGTCTGCTTGTACTGATTGTAATGGAATGTTTAATAATTGCGACAACCTAACAGATGTCCATCTCTGCAACGTTCCTAGGTCCCTTGATCTATATCAAACTGGCGGCACAGAGGGCACTACTTATATTATAGATAATTACTTAGATTGATACATTAATATAGAGGTAATATATGAATAAAATAGCAGAAATTTTATACGGCAAAGTAGCCAATATATATAATACTACTCGTACATTAGACGAGCTCAAAAAATTATTTGCCCCGGCCGCTCTGCTTATTGATGTAACCAACATTGATGATGTGGCTGTAGGCTATCGTGTAGATTTTAAGTCAGAGACAGATTTCACCTTAATCCCTCCGGCAAAAATATTACCGGAAACTCTTGATGAAGTTAAAATAGCAAAAATCAAAGAGCTTAAGGCAATCAGAGATGCCAAAGAAGTGGCTGTTATTACTTACAATGGTAAGACTTATGATTACGATAACAAAGCTCGTGAGAGAATGCGCATAGCTAAAGATGCTTTAGTCGATAACAATATCGCTAGTCAGACTTGGACTTGTGCCGATAATACCAAGGCAGAGTTAACAGTAGCGGATTTTAGAGCAATTAATACTTTGGCAGCTCAAAGATCTGGTCAACTCCACGATAAATATAATGAGCTTAAGTCTCAAGTTGAGGCTATGGATAATATAGAGGCAGTTAGAGCAGTTCAATTTAAATAAAATTAAAAAATAGTTCGCGGCGCGACTTTTTATCTATGATTAACCATAAAATAAGAGTTCGTAGAGTTCGCGGCGCGAACTCTTTCTCCCCAAAAACTCATTCTAAATATTCTGATTTTCTATGTTCTATAATTCCCGTTATAAAACATAGAGCAAATTTTATAGTGAAAGTGTGAATAATCAGACGATGAATCTGAGCATAATATCAATGATATTGTCTCCATTAGCGACCGTTTTAATTGGTTTTCTTTGGCATAGTTTTTTGGAATACAGAGCGAAGCAAAAACAGGAAAACGAGGCACTAAAAACAGGCATCCAATCATTACTAAGATTTAGGATAATCGCAACTTATAATGATTATGCGCCAAAAGGTTATATACCTATACATACCTTGGAGGGCATTGATGCTTGCTATAAGGCTTATGAGGGATTAGGCGCTAATGGAGTCATAGATGATTTAATGGAGCAGCTACACAAGCTGCCCCATCATAAACGAGGTGATACATAATATGGAAATATTAAAAGAGGGCGGCATATATAGCCTTACCCGTATCCTTAGCTTAATTAGCTACGTATTTTTTGTAATTATAACCTTATATTTGGTAATTAAGGGCCAGGCTTGGGGCAATTATGACGTATTTGCTACAATAACTGCTGGCGGCGGCCTAATTACTCAGATTGGCAACAAGTACTGCAATAGTAAGTATAATACAAATCAGGGCGCTAGAGGTAAGTTATAATGGCTAGATATTTTAATACATCTGAGTTTTTGTGCCGTTGCTGTGGCGGCGGCGCAAATATTATATCTCCTGATCTTATCCATAGACTAGATATTTTGAGAGAGACTTATGGCCATCCCATCTATGTATCTTGTGGCTATCGTTGTCCTAGACATAATGCCGAGGTAGGGGGCGTCTATAATAGCCAACACGTCAGAGGTACAGCTGCAGATATATATGTAGATGGCAATTATGAGCAATTTTATAATTTTGTGTATAATAGCCGTCTCTTTGATGGCTTAGGATATTACCCCACCCAAGAGTTTGTCCATGTAGACATAAGAGATGGTGGGGCTAACCCTAACCATTATATATGGTAATAATTTAATAGTAGACAAAAAATAAGCGTATGGTTACTTTTTTTGGTAGCCATACGCTTATTTTCATTTTTTTAGAAAGGAGGGTTTGGTATGTTGTTGTTGCGCCCTTAGTTTATAAGGGCAATAATGGAGGGATAAAAAATGACAATATATAAAACGAGTAAAACCCGTTAGCAGCAATGTTAGTAGTAATTTGTTGATGTTTGCCTGGGCAGTTGGTCTACCCAGGCTAAAAGAACACCAGTCAGTATTAGGTAAAAGATAAAAGATGAACTTATTAGTGGAGAAACAACAATATGTTGTTATCTAACCTCTAAATTAATTATATTATAGCACAACAATACAAAGAAATCAACAACATATTAATACATTCTCCAAGTAGTATTATCAAGGGGATTATAATTATCAGCCTGTTGCTTTATATAGTCGGTCTTTAAATCAATATAAATCTTTGTAGTAGCAATATCTGAGTGGCCCATCATCCTCTGTAAGCTAAAGATATCACCACCGTTAACCAAAAAGGTAACAGCAAAGGTATGCCTAACTGTGTGAGCACTGACTCTTGTAGACCATGGATAATCCAGTTCTTTGAGCCTATCAAAAATTCCGTCTACGCCACTAGCAGTCAGACTGTCGCCTCTATTATTTACCCATAGATAATAGGGAGAGGGCTTATTTTTAGTCTCTAAAAATTTGCGGCGGCGCTTAATATATTTTTTTAATATCTTAGCTAACGCATTACCTATAGGTATAATTCTGACTTTGTTGCCTTTCCCGATCACTCTAAAATAGCCAACACCATCTTGGGCCACATCACTTACTTTCATGGATACCAGTTCCGATTTTCTTATTCCGGTTGACAGCAGCGTCGAAAAGATAGCATAATCACGATAGCCCTGGAAAGTCTTTTTATCAAAGGAACTTAAAATTTCAACGACTTCTGGAGTCTTGAAAGAGTAGATCTGTTTAGTATCAAATTTAGGGGCCTTCTGCTTATTAAACGGATTAATTTCAATATAATCATTGTCGGCCAGATAACCAAAGAATATCTTGAGCGTCTTATAATTACCTTGTTGTGTCGATGTTGAGTAACCATTATCTTTGAGCCAGATGACAAAATTTTTAATATCGTCTACAGTAACCTTATCATATGGTTTGGGCGTATATTTATTAAACCTTTGGATACCATAGCCATACCACCTGATAGTTTTGTCAGATACTCCATCTAACTTTAAATTTTTTAACCAGGTACTAAAAATTTGTGAATTAGTTGTGAATTCCATAACCTACCTCCTTTGGGACAGTTTGACTCCTAGCAAAAAAAAGTTAATTGGCAAGGATTTAAAAACGGTAAAACACCTATAACGTACCAAACAAGATAAATTCGGGGCCTTATTTTTAATTATCTTATCATCCAGTTCTTTGGATTTTAACTTTAAAATATCTTATTTTAATGGATTATAAGTTAAAAATAAGCATTTTAAGGTTAAATTTAGCTTAAAATAACAAAAAAGCGACCCACATAAGTGAGTCGCTAGTGTTTCAATTGGTGGCCCTGGCAGGATTCGAACCTGCGACCTTTTGATTCGTAGTCAAACGCGTATGTTGGTTTATTCATACGAACGCCATAACACCAGATAGTATCGACTCACACCATACATCAGGACATATCTTGTTTGTAGTTTTAAGGTACTTAGAGCAAACAAGTCAAACCTTATATAATAATTATAGCAGATTTTGGTGTCTTAGGCAATTATAAGTCTAATTTAGGATAATTATACAGGTTATAGGTATAATATAGGATTATAATATAAGTGGCCCCTATAAGCCATTATTAGCACTGTTATAGCGTTATAAGAGCTTATTGTGTTAGATTAGTCATTGACAGAGATTAATTGCGATAGGAGTGCTAATAATGGCATTACAGAGGGGTATTATAATAAGTGGGCGGCCCTATATATTTTAACTGGCTATATCTAACTATAATAACACTACTAGGATAATTATATCTTGGTAGTGTTATTTTTATTTTTTGGGGATATTATGGATACTACAATTGTAATTACCGTATATAACAGTAATATTAGCGCTTATTTTGATGTTTGAGAGGGTACTTGGTATGATTTATTACATCTTGCTATTAATTGCTGTAGGAGTGCGTTTAAGGGCATTATAGAGGGGTATTATGATATGTTTGGCTAACGGATAGGTTTTGGATTATCTGCCCCTCCTTGTGGTCGGGGCAAAGTTCAATAATAAAAAATATCTCGGCGGCCTGGAGGTATTAATTTTAGCCAAAATAGGGGGTGTGACCACTTCTAGTATTTTTCGCAAAAAAGTGTATTTTCCCTATATAGTATATGGTATATATAGGGGGCCTCTATATATACCATATTTATATTATAAATATGTCTCCTTATCTCTATATATACTTTTTTATTTTTTCTTTAGAAGAGGTAACAGAAGTGGTAACAGTAAGAAGAAAAAGGCCTAACCATGCGGCTTTCAAGATTTTTCAGGTGTTACCATTTTCCAAAAAGACGTTACCTTATAACGTAAAACGTAACTTTTTCTATTGAACTTAAGAGCTTAAAAAGGGATAAGCGGTAACATTTTGGGCCGCCACTTAAAAATTAGCCATTTATTAAATAAAATTCAATTTAAATAATAAACGTGATTAAAATGGAAAAAAGAGGCCAGATGTGGTAACAGTAGGCAAAAAATGCAGAAAAGGTAACAGTAGTGTTACGTCTTTTGCGGCCGGATATTTTTTATTTTGAACTTTTGCGCCGACCCCAAGGAGGCGCATTGCTAAATTATAACCAGTTAAAAAAGCAAAAAAGACCACTGCCATATACAGACAGTGGCCCCCTAGAAGTTATTAACTTTTGCCTCCCTCATTATCAGAGAGGTACTTACATACTATATTATATAGGTCTCTTTTTTGTCGCAAAGACAAAACCTGGTCCTCAAATACTACAACAGTATCATAGCCCTTAAGGGCCGCGCTAATATTATATATCTTGTTGCCTTGTAATTTTGTGGCCGTAAAACTAGTGCCAAAATAATCCTCTAGCCTCGCGATATACTTAGCGGATGGGTAAGCAATACCTCTGATCCATGCCGATAATGATGTAGTGGGTATATTTAATGCTCTGCATACTTCAGCTTGTTTTAATTTGCGCGACAATATTAATAGCTTGAGCTTCATCGCAAACTCTTTTTTTATCTGCTCTTCGTTTCTCGCCCCAGTTCTTTGATTTTTTTCTTCCATTATATCCTCCTGGCCTCAAAAAAGGCCTCATTAATTTGGTAGTGTGTTGTATAGTGTAATTATAGCATACATCTAACCATATGTGTTAGCGACGTAGTTGTCGGTAATATAGTGGTAGAGCAAAGCAAAAATAAAATTTTTCAAAATAAGGTGTTGACAATGGGTGATATTGATGTTACAATAAAATAGAGAAATTTAAATATATAGCGTGCGAAATAATCGCATACAAAAAGGTGTGTGGGTGTGGTAATTAAAAAACGAAAGAGGTAAACAGAAATGACAAACCTACGCGACGTAAGATTAGCACACGATAAGACAATTAATGAGGTATCACACAAGATAGGCCTAGTGCCCAGGGTGTTACGAGAGTACGAGGACGGTCGACCGATACCCCCCGGCGACGTTGAGTGTATTAATTATTATTTTTGGGGGACCTATTATCCTAGAGAGGGAGGCGTCTACTATGTTGATTGACAGCAGCAAACCGATGAAAATAAAAATCGCGAGAATCATGAGTGGCAAAAGTGCCAGAGAGATTGCAAAAGCACTGGACATGACATCTCAACAATACTATGGATACGAAAATGGTACCCATATCCCTTACGTAACCACCGCAATTAAGATTGCACAATACTACGGCGTACCGGTGGAGTCCCTAGAGTGGGGAGGTCGTAACTAATGTTTGGCATCGATTTTGACAACAACGGTAGAGTAATTGGATCTACCATCGAACCTAAAAAAACGGAGAATAAAGCAATGATCAAAAGAGTTAACCCCTTAGTTGCGGCTATGGAAAAGAAACAAGAAATGGAAGCTACAAAAGTAAAAAATACCTCTAATGAAGATAAGGCCAAAGAAGTGGCCGCCGAAATTATTAACTCCGATGCTACTGCAATGCAACAATATAAGTATTGTGGCTTACGTCCTGGTACTAAGATGCCAGATTGTAAATGGACAACTCAGTCTAACAAATGGGATGACGTAAAATCCAAGTCTGATCTGGCCGTTATAATCCCGGATGACTACATCGTCGTAGATATTGACGATGAGGCTGAGGGCAAGGCATTGCTCAAGTTGGTCGAGGTCAACTCTGAGGAGTACGATACCGTTATCTCTTGCGTAATGCGTACCGACCATGGTTATCATTTCTGGTTCCGCAAGCCTTCCCAAGACCTTGGCGGCCTTGGCATTAAACACACCAGCAAGGTCAAGACACTCCTCACGTTAACCGTAGATTATCGTATTGGCGGTAAGGGATATATGGTTATCCGTCGTGACGGTAAGGATAGACAGTGGGTACACGGATCCTGGGCAGACTTATCCGAGGTAGCGACTATCCCCAATATCCTGTATCCGATAGCCCCGACCGACGACAAACATAAGGCATTATATCAGGCTAAGGCGGACAAATATGGCTACCAGGTACTGCCTGATGGTCGTATGGGATCTTACCTTGGGTTACCCCAGGGGCAACGTACAGCAGCATTATTAAGCTATTATGGTTACCTCAAAACTATGTATGCTGATGTCCCGGCAAGAGATATCAAGGATTGCCAGATGATCGTGTACAACATTAATAAGTATCTATGTGAGGAGCCTATCCCTGACAGCGAGTTGTTTGCGGAAATCCTTAATAATACCGCAAGGGTTGCGGTAACCGGTAATAATAATAGCGGTAATGATACTACTAGAGAGCAAGATGATAATCAAGACGGCGGCCGCGACATTATATCCTTGAGCTTACACGGTCATACTGGTAATACCAATCAAGAGGATACAAACCCTACCAACTCTGCTACTACTGTTAACGCCTCTAATACCGATCCTGTTACTACCACCAACACCAACACTAGAGCTGCTACTACTACCAGCTATGCAGATATGGCTAGAGACATTATAGATACTTACAACATTGTGTACCATAACAATAACTACTATACCTATAATAACGGCGTCTATGAGGCTATTGGTGTTAATGCTAAGGACAGTGAGCTAGTGCTTAAGCAGATGATTATATCTCTCCATAACAGAGACGACAACAAGGCCAAGGCCAATATTATCGACAACATTAGGGTACTAGGCAGAGTTGCTCATAGTGATGACGATGGCAATCTGTTGGCTATGGTTAACGGCGTATATAACACCGACACCCATACTTTTACCCCCTGGGACGATATAGAGATGGGGCGCTATCATTTCTTTTCCCGTATCCCTATAACTTACCAAAATATGGTTGATATTAATCAAACTATTGTGGATTTTGAAAACTACAGGAGTAGCCTCTTTAATGACGAGGTTGCGGAAGATTACAAGAAAGTATTGGATCAGATCCTTGGCTACACGTTATGCCGCACTCTTGCAGCACAAAAGATTTTCTTCTTTTTCGGTGAAGGTGGTACCGGCAAATCTACCTATGTTAATTTCCTGAGCCGTTTAATTGGAGAACAAAACACCCGTAATATGACATTAAACAGAATCTTGGGTGACAAATTTGCACTCTCTGCATTAAAAGGTAAGCTCCTGAACATTGGTGACGAGACCATTACTGCTGACAGCATTAAATCAGTTGACTTGTTAAAATCCCTTGCCGTTAGCAGTAATATAGAGGTCGAAGCCAAATATCAAGGTGCTGAGTCAGTAAGATTGTATGCTAAGCATATTTATTGTACTAACGAGCGTCCTCAATGCCAGGATAGAGCATTTTGGTCAAGAGTCATCGTAATCCCGTTTAATCGAGTTTTCCGCGGCACTGTCAATAATATCCCTGACGATAAGCTACAAAAGCTTATGGATAACGAAGACGTTAAATCTTATATGTTTTTGATGGCTATGCAAGGATTACAAGAGCTCCAAAAAAACAGTTGGCAATTCCACACACTCCCGGACATGGAGAGTGTAAAACAAGACTTTATCCCGGCTGCCAACTCTGTCGAGGCTTGGATCCAGGCAAACGGCATCACGGAAGAAAATATCTTGGGGCTCCCCTCTAAAGATGCAAAAGACTCTTATAAACAATGGTGTATAGATCATCATTACAGAGCCATGGGAGTCCAACAATTTGTAAGATACCTGAAAGACGTCTTTGACGTAACCGTAAGCCGTCGTCGTAAAGACGGCCACACCATTAATTATTTTAAGGCTGCCAATATAGATGAAGATTAATCAACGCCATAAATTAGGTTGTGTATAGTACAATTGTAATAAGGTAATATAACAGTAGATGCGATAGATAATACCTCGCATAGCCCGACTACTGCTATATAATATACTACGATGTAGATAATAATAATAAGTGGCGCGCGCCATTATTTTTGAACTGAAAGGATAATCATGACTACAATCCAATTACTACTATTAATACTCCTCTCCCCCATCATCCTAATATTATTAGCACTAATAGTATTACACTTAGTTAATAAATTACTCCAAGCTTATCTAGACCATCTCATCAAAGATGACCAGACTATCCAAGATAATCTAGCCTCTATAAGACAGAGACTAATAGAGAGACAGATAGAGATAGACCTAGCCAAGCAACATAATCATATCAATACCAATAAGGAGAACCTATAACCCTAATGTCCAAATCAAAAAAACTAAATAAAGATAACAGTCAGATTATTATGACTGATAGTGAGATAATAGCACTAACCAATAATGTAGCCCACAAACTTAACTATGACTTAATCGCTAAGTCTACAGATCCTAATCTCTATGCAGCAATAGAGTATTGGAGACCTATAGAAGACTTTGATGGTCGCTATTATGTATCTAACCTTGGTAGGATCAAAAATGCCAAAGGCAAGATAATTAAGTTGCAGCATAGTGATAGAGGTTATACAATCTTCACCTTTAATTTTGATGGTAAGGTCACTAGATATATACATCATCTAGTCATGGCAGCCTTTGGATTGCCTAAGCCAGACCCGAGACTACAGATAGATCATATTGACGGCAACAAAAATAATAACTGTATCAGCAATCTGGAATGGGTAACAGCAGCGGAAAATACCAGACGAGCTTATAAAAACCACCTAAAAGAGCCATCAGGAGCAATTAAGGCGTTCCAAGTGGATATAGATAACGATAATATAATTATGACATTCCCGACGATAACAGATGCAGCGCTAACAACAGGTGATAGCACTTATAGTATTAGAGCGCAAAAGACATTAACCAAAAAAGGATACCGTTGGCGCATAGACATCGCCAGCTAAGATAATAATAACAAACGGATAACTATAATAACAAACATATAATTGGCATATAACTACTAATGATATATAATAATAAATAGATAATTGATAATTATCTGATAATTATAAAGTGTGAGTGAGAATATATTGATAAGGATTACTAATAAGGACTAAATACAAGGGGTGGGTTTGGTTTTGGGGACCCCTCCGGGACAAAAAACGCTCGCCCTCTTAGTTTAGTGTTTTTTATCATTTATATATATACAACATAAGGAAACATAAGTACACATACAAAGGACAATGAAATTAGATCCCAATAACTATTATGACGAGGATGGAGCTGTAAGAATTACCGAGCAAGGATGGATAGACCTACGTAATTTTTGCCGCTCCATTTTGTACAAAAATGTAGGCACTAAATATGATATTAGTGACCTGACAACTAGGGCGCTAATAAACTGTATCGATAAGCTCCCTGGTTACGACAAATCCAAAAACGTACCATTAGGCGGTTACCTATATTGGACAGTTAGGGGCGCAATCTCTCTAACCGCCATCGAGATAAAAAAAGAAATCCCAGTAGGGACAAAAACGGAAATATTATTACGGAAATACGAAATATGAATAACGAAGAACTGAAATTAAAAGTAATGCAAGATGCTCAACTAAGAGAATCATTTATGAGATGGATGGATCAGACACGTATATTATTATCAGACTTGGAAGATATTGGTTGTGAACCATCTCAAATGCTTAAAATGCTCAGAGGGGCTCTGACCCTGAATAAATTAAAATACTATTAATGTATTATTTTACGAGGATAAAAAAATTATATGGCTAAATTACTGAAAGCTGACAAAGAAATTTTAGATAAATTTGGCTCGCAGCTTAACGAGGCCGCCCAAGAAGAATTGGCGAGAATCTGGGGGTTGCGAGATAAATTTACCGCGATTAACGAGGTAACGTTACCTATCTTGGCCCAATACGTGGCAGTCCAGGACAAGGTACAGCTATTATCTTATGACTTGGACGAGGCAGACGAGGCGGAATTACCTGAGATTATAGATAATATCGCGAAGCTACAAAAAATACTCATCTCATACTCAAAGCTCTTAAAATTGGATGAGAAAATTGTGACCAAATCCACTAATAAATTTGCCGAGTTGCTATTAAAATAATGGCTTACTCAAGGTGCGCTAAACACCATATATTGTATGAGACCGGGAAACGATGCCCAAAATGTAGCCAAATTTATAATAAAAATCGGGCCGACCGAGAACTTATAAAATTCTACCAGTCCAAAGACTGGAAGTTAACTAGAGATTATATTATTAACTACTACTGTGGTATAGATATATATGCATTAGGGGTTACCGGTAAGATAACCCCTTGTAATAAATTAACCGTACATCATATAACACCATATCGCGAAAACCCAGGACGGGGACTAGATTATGACAATCTGGTCCCTGTTTCTGATTTTAGCCACAGTCAAATCCACAAGATGTATGATAACGGCAAAAAAGATGAGGCAATTAAAATTATAAACAGGGGGAGGGACTTATTTAATAAATTAAGATATGGCGACAAAGATAAAAAAACTACCTAAGACAATCTCAGATCTGACCGGGGGTTATGACCACCAATTGCAAATCCGTATGGATATGGGTGCGGTCGGACAGACAGAGTTACAGTGTTATAACAGATTTTTGGATGATTTGGCTAAAAGTAAAGATCCAAATTACCCATATAAATTTAATACGGCCGAAGTAAAACGAGTTTTAAAATTTACAGCATTGCTCCAGCAATTTGACGCTAAAGGCGGCCGCGTTAATTTAAAACTCTATCCTTGGCAAAAGTTTGTTGTTTTGAATCTATATGGTTGGCAAAATAAGGATACTGGGTTGTTAAGATACCGAGAATCTTATATAAGTGTGGCTCGTCGTAACGGTAAATCAGCACTATCATCGGTATTGTTGCATTATTTTATGACTTGCTCATCGTTTCGAAGCGAAAGAGCAATCTGCTTTTCTGTCAAAAAAGACAGTGCGATGATTGTTTTCCGTCAATTTTTGCAGTTTTGCGATGCCGACAGTGACCTTGACGATCTGTACACTTACTCAAAGATTAACGGCAACGCTACTAGCAAAGGCACCGATAATTACCTAGAGGTCTTCTCCGGGGCGACAGATGCCGACGGTTATCAATCTGGATATGCCGTTGCAGATGAGATAGCATTACAGGATGGTCAACTCTACAATTTGATCTACGATGGCCAAGCCAACTTACCACAATCCCAACTAATCGGCATTAGTACTGCTGGATTTAGGGTGGGAGGATGGTTCCACAAAAAATATAAGGCGATTAAGCAGCAATTAGCCGATAACAAATTGCCAGACAATCTCTATGTCTATGTATGTGAGCCCGATGACGACGACGATTATAGTGATCCTATGACTTGGAGTAAGGCTAATCCGTTATTATTTTTTACCCCGGATTGTAAGCTCCGAGAGGATAAAGTGGCCCAATATGCCATTAAATATCAGCAAGCTATAACAATGGGCGGCAGGACATTAACCTCTTTTATCACAAAGCAATGCAATCATTGGTGCGCGCAAGCCGATACTCTATTGTGCGACATTGACGCCTTGGGCAACTGTTTTTATGATTTTAGTTTTTCCGATGTAATGAGTTACTATAAAAATTGGTATCTGGGCGTCGACCTAGCGCAGACCATCGACCTTAACTCAATAGCTTTTGTGACTTGGATTAAAGTAAGCAAAAATAGAGAGCTGCTGCCCCCCGATAGCAACGAAGATTATTTAAAAAAACTATATATCAACGTTATTAACTTTATGCCAGCCGACACCTTGCAACGTCATATACAATCGGACAAATTCCCCTACGACAAATATGTCGGGACAGAATTAATCCTGACAACAGGTGCCAAGGGCAAACGTACTGATTACGGAGAGATACTAGCATATCTGGACAAATTGCGACAGGATAACTCTCTTGTATATAAGGTAATAGCTTGCGATCCATATGGAGTAGCATCTATCCAATCTAATCTGGATGAGATTACTGATTGTCTTATCTTACAGTCTCAGCATAGAAAACAATTGTCTCCATATATTGAACTTTTTGCAAGTTATGTGTTGGACGAGACATTTGCCATCAGCAGGTCGTCAAGCGATATATTATATAAGGCCATCATTAACTCCGTCGTATCTGCCACGGAAGATGGTTATCTGGAAGTCTGTAAACCGGGCGCGGCCAATTATAACTACCGTATTGATCCTGTCGATGCCACTATTGATGCAATTATAGCCCCGATCATTGACAAGGATAAGGATACCTGGTCTGATGATACTATTATCCTAGATGAGTGGGCGGATCTATACAATACTTAATTTAATATATAATGAGGTTTAAAATATGATTACAATTAATGACGCTAAAGATTACATCTATGTACCAGCCTCGGTAACTATAGATGATATGGCTATCCATGGTTTTATCCAGGCAGCTTACATCTATTTAAAAGGTGCCATAGATAATTTTGACGCAATTTATGAGACTAACGATGATTTTGAGTGTTTGGCCGATCTTTTTGCGACTATGTATGTTGCGGAATTATATCAACAAAGAAATCAATACTCGACCGGTAGCAGCACCCCAAGTTTTTTGGTCAAAGCCTTAATGACTCAAATGCAGACTTATACATTAGATACTAGTAATAATGAAGGAGATAAAAAATAATGGATAAATTTTATTTGACTGGCATTATCAACGACTACATTGTCCAGGAGATGTGCAGCTACATTGATGCTAAACAAGGAGAAGAGTCTATCACCATCTATATAGACAGTCCTGGTGGTGATGTATTTGCAGGATTAAGATCCGTAAAAGCAATCGGCAACTCCAAGACTCCAATTGTGGCAGAGTGTGGAGTAGTAGTTGCGAGCATTGCATCTGTTATTGCTCTATCTTGTCCTCAAATCAAAATTAATAAGGACACATTTATCATGGTGCATCGCCCCTGGGTAGAGATTGCCGGTACGGCCGAGGAGTTATTGTCTACTGCATCCTTGTTGGAGCAAGCTGCAGACAACATTATTAATGTCGTAAAATCCAAGGCAAAAGATGAGTCAGTTGTAGATGATTGGTTTAAGGCTCCCGAGACTTGGTTTGGCGCTCAAGCAATTTTAGATAATTTTAAGGACGTTACCCTTGATGAGGAAATGACTATCAATACAAAGATTATCGAGATTGGTAACAGATTAAAGAAGGCGCCCAAAGAGTTAATAACCCTGGTTGCTCAGTTAAGGGAAGAAACCAAAGAACTGGATCAGGAGCCTGAACCTAAAATTACCCAAGTCGAAAACCTCTTAGCCAAAGAAATATTAGCTAAATGTAAGGATTTATAAATAAAAATAAGGGTAATGTATTATTATATAGGCAGGATATCGCCATTGTATCCTGTCCTGTTGCCTCCCTTTATATAGTGGGGGTCGTAATTATATGGCCCCCACACTTTAAAATAATAGGAGCTTAAATTTAAAAATGAAGATTATTGATAAAGTTAAGAACTTTTTTAGGCAGTCCGTCAATACGGTTGCTGTCCAGAAAAAGATAGATAACCCCGGTTATTATACCCAAGTAGCCACTAGAGGTTTTGTCTGTAGGAATCAAGATGTTACTGTCGAGGCTTGCGCTAAAATCCTAGCTGACTCAATAAGTGCCGTTGATTTTGGCTACTACAAAAATAACGATAAAATTAAGGCTAATCCGTTTTATAGTTGTCTGGAAGTTAAGCCAAACGACTGGCAAAATGCAAGCGAATTTTGGTACTTGATGGAGCGTAACCGTATAATTTGTGGTAACGCTTATGCTTATATTAAGCATAATAAGGCCGGCAATCTTGAGCAACTTATCCCGTTAAATCCAAGTTATATGACCGTATATATCAACAATACCCAGGAAATAACTGAGGCTAAGATTATATATGAGTATAGAGATCCGGAGCGCGGCGACGTTTTTACTTTTCTTCCGGACGAAATTTTACATCTAAAAGCTAATACAGTTAATGGTATTATTGGTGTACCTACTGCTAGTGTCCTGTCTAGCATTATTGAAGAGAATGACTTGGCTGCCAGCTATCTCCAGGAAATTTATAATAATGGTTATTCCGGAGTAATGGTACTGTCTTATGTGTCTGATTTGAGCGTCGAAAAAAGAAAAGCATTACTAGCCCAGGTTAAGGAAGTCTTAAACTCTCAAGGATCCAGAATGCTGGCGATACCCAATAATATCGAGGCTAAAATCCTCGGCCCGACTAATATTGACCCGTCTTACCTTAACCTACGAGATCGTGGCGTAAGAAAAATAGCCGGTTACTTAGGCATACCTCTATTTTTATTGGATGAGGAAAACAATGCCGGAACTAGTGCTATGACCTCAGCTCAAGCATCAGCATTTTATAGCACCACATTAAAACCCATCATCAAGCAATATTGTAATGAATTAACGGCTAAACTACTGACAACTAAACAAATTAACGAAGGTTATAGATTTGATGACAATGATCTTTTTGGTTTTGGATGGCTGTCGGCCAATGAGCGTACAGATAATTTTGCAAAATTGGTTGCGGCCGGAATTTTAACCGTCAATGAAGTTAGAGGCGAAATGGGTTACCCCAAATATATCGACAATATTAATAGTGGTGATTTGCTATATCGTAACGGAGCGTTTGCAACGGCAGATAACGGTGACTCTATTGGGGATAAAGCGGAGAAAATAACTCCTGACCATACAGCCAAGGCGCAAAATTAGCCGTTATTTATTATTATGTGAGGAAATAAATGCTAAAATCATTAGAAATTAAAAATGCTATCCAGGACTTACGAGGCGTTATCCAAGATGGCATTAACAACAATGTAGACATGACTGATCAGGCCAAAAAATTAGATGGCCTCTTGGTTGACTATAAAAACGCCTTAGACGAAGAAAATAAACAAAAAAATATTAATATTAATAATAAGGAGCTCCCTAAAATGGAAAAAAAGAAAGCTTTTAATCGAGTTATTAAGAACCTTTTGGCTGGCCGTCAGGTTGCTGAAGCTGACAAGCAATATATGCCTAAAATCGTAGACGCAGCTGGCCAGTATAATGCATCCGGTACTGCTGCAGCTGGTGCTTATTTAGTATCCGAAGAATTCCTGCCCATCGAACGCCAAGGCGAATATGGCGTTGACCTGTCTGCTTATTGCCGCCAGGTGCCTGTAACTAAACCGACTGGCAAAGTACCGACTGTAGACTTATCCCAGGATATTGAGTTGGCTGACTTTGCAGTTGACAACGAAACCGAAATCGCTAAAAAATCTGCAGTTTTTGGCCAACAACCCTATACTCTGGCCAACAAAGGCGCTATTATCCCGGTTGGTCTGGATCTGTTAGAGGATTCCGATGAAGATGTCGTTGCTTTGGTTGCCGAAGTTTTTGAGGGCGCTCGCATTAAATCCACCAACAAAGAAATCGTTGCGGAATTAGGTAAAGCAGGACATACCATCGAAAATGTAGATTTTGCGACTGTTGCTCTCATTGATGCAATTAAAAATGCATTAAATGAAAAGTTAGCTGGCGTTTACGCTACTAATGCTAAGATTATCGTGTCCCAGACTGATTTTGCAGCAATGGTTAACCTGAAAGATAAGCAAGGCAGATACTACGTGCAACCGATGGTAACCGATCCTGGTAAATATCAGATTGACGGCAAAGAGGTTATTAAGATTGATAACTCCTACAACACTACCGGTACCGTTTTTGTCGGCGATCTCAAACAGATTATGGATATCTCTCGTAAAGGTTTTGAAATTTCCAGTGATTTGTCTTCTGGTTTTAAGACCTACAGCGTAAACGTTCGTGCGGTTAAGCGTGCTGTTGAGATGAACGTCTGCCCGGCGGCTTTTGTTAAAATCACTAAAACTGCTTAATCGTAACGACCAAAATTAAATATAAAGGTGATATGTAATGGCAAGAAAAATCAACCCCGGCTCATTTAGAGCAATTTTAACTCTGCTTAGACCGTCAAAGCAAGAACGTGACGAGCTTGGTGGTCTTAAAGACAGAGATTACAAAGAAGCAATCGTATTAAAAGCCTTAAAAAGAGATAAAACAACAACATATAAACAGGTTATAGGTGACTACGTTACCGTTGACACTGTATATTTTGTGACTAATGATATCTTAAGTGTCTATCCTATTGATAGTGATTGGCGCATAAAACACGACGGGGCCGTATATTTGATTAACCATATCACCAAATTGGATGATGAGCCGCCTTATTATATGGAGATTGAGGCGACTAAAATAGGAGGGGGTGGAGTTGTTTAAAATGAAATTTTCTACCCCTTTCTACGTTTTTCAATCAGAATTTTTTAAACTGATGACTAATGCCGACGAGATGGATTTTGAGATTTTTGACTCAGGACTGTCTCTGAAAGAAATTAATAAGCTCTTAAAGCAGCAACAAACTGTCAGGTACGGCATATTGACAGACATATCTGGTACTCCTACATCAGCTAAAGTCGACGCCATTGTCTGGAAGATGACAGTAAGAATCGAATTATTAACAAATTATAAGGGGCGCAAGCCTATAGCTGAGATGATTACCAAGATTGGTGAGGTTGCTACTGCTTATCTTGATATATTTGACGCCAATTTGTCAGGTCGTGGTTATAGTGTCGTCAGGATGGAGATAGGCCAATCCGTTATTGGCTCTGCAATTACTGACGGCGCCATAACTTGGCAAAATGGTTATATTACATTAAATTACTACTTATCCCAATTAACGGAGGATTAAAATATAAATTATGGCTTATACAGCGGAAAATTACCCACAATATACCGGCTCCAGTGCAATTGCCGGCAAGAAATTTTTGCTCTATGTGGCATACGAAAATAAATGGAACCTGATTGGTGGCTTACGCGATACTGGTCTGGAAATTAGTGCTGATGCTATTGATGCATCTAGCAAGGACAATGGTGGCTGGGGTGAATCAATCCCTGGTACCAGATCTTGGAGCTCCTCTCCGACTGTTGTTGTAAAAACCAACAATGCAGGCGACGCTATTATTGAAAATTGGGTACTCGACGAGGATCTGCAAAATCAACGTCCGGCTCTCCAGTTTGCTTTTGTAAACTCACAGACAAAAGAGTATTACACTGGATGGGGTACTGTAAGCTCTTACAGCTATGAAGCATCTTATGATGATGTTATGACTAAATCCATGGAAATCGGTGGCGTTGGTCCTCTGGCTAAAAGAGATGCATTTGACGCAAACACTATTGCAGCTTAATTAAATAAAAAATACAAGGGCGGCCCGACCGCCCTATTTTATTACCCAATTATGACTAACAAAATAAAATATATAGTTATAGCCCTGATTATAGCAGCAGTTGGCTTATCTATATATGGTTATAATACCCTTAAAACTCAAAAGACAGACAGATATATTGATATTAATAATGTGACTGTCGACACTAATGGGAAAAAATTAGTGGTACAGGATAGTACTACTAAAAAATCTCCCAACAGACCCAAAGAACTGAAATAAAAACAGATATAAATTATATACCCAAAGAATCTAAAGCTGATGCAGACGTAGAGTTAAAAACTACTCAGCCGACATTAAAATTAAAAGTAAATAATGGCCCCGTCCACAATTTTAAGTTAAATCCAACAGAAAAATATAAGATGGAAGATGGCAAATTAGTCATCACTCAAGGCATGACGTCTGATATAAATCTGGTAACGAATGACTATAAACGCTCTAAGTGGAGTATAACTACGGCCGGT